>Ga0315297_10000298_pt1 | contig 28324 bp, 31 predicted proteins | sample YL17G15_0_MG_FD_203628 | JGI IMG/M metagenome (GOLD analysis project Ga0315297, IMG submission 203628) | Sediment microbial communities from Yellowstone Lake, YNP, Wyoming, USA - YL17G15_0 | ecosystem: Environmental > Aquatic > Freshwater > Lake > Sediment | place: USA: Wyoming | collected...
TTTAGTTTAAATATTATTATTGCTTATTGTTCCATTGGAGCCATAGAGCCTTATGTCATAGCTTGTCTGGTTCCACATTATATTATTGCTTACTTCAGTGAAATTTCCAGGGAGAGACATGCTGATTTGGTTTAATGTAAAGTTGTTTGCTGTTATGTTTCCCCCATGACATGTGCTGTCTGTAAAAACACCATAAACATTCTTTACAAACGTGTTGTTTTCAAGATAATATTCTGACGAGCTTGTAACTATCCTTATGCTTTGGTTGTATTTTTCAAGATAGCAGTTCTTTATTGTGATATTATTTTTAGTGCTAATATTCACGCCATAACCGCTTCCATTTCCAATTATCCTATACCCTGCGCAATCCAGAACCACATCATTAGCGCCGATTGTCAAAGCAGTTCCATTGCATTGCAAGTTTCCTGTCAAAGTTGTGTTTTGTGTTATTGTCAAGCCGCAGGTAGTAACATTTTCAAGTATTGTCAGAATACCACTCATTACAGCGTCAGAATAATCCTGCCCGTCAAAAGCTCTTGCAGAACAGCTCCAATTCTCTCCAGTAACCGTAAAAGAATCTTCAAGCAATCCTGCTGGAACAATTTGTCCTTGTGTCTGATTGAATTTTACAAAACCATCCTTATACTTTATTGTATAATAATCTGCATCTACTCCATTAGAAGAATATCCTGTTACATATATATTTTCAGAAGAATCTACTGCAATAGCCCTGGCATTATCACCATTTCCCCCATAATAAATTTTGCTCCAGATTTGAGTTCCATTTGGCTGGTATTTTATTGTGTAGTATCTGTATGTTACAGCATCAATACCTGATTGTCCTGTTACATAGACATTCCTGAAAGCATCAACTGCAATGCCATAGGCATAATCATTATTGCCTCCATCATAAGTTTTGTTCCAGACATGACTTCCTGATGAATTATATTTTATTGTATAATAATCCAAGCCCGATACTCCAGTTACATAAACATTTTGTGATTCATCAACTGCAATGCCATAGGCGGTCTCTGTCCCTCCACCATTATATGTTTTGTTCCAGATATGATTTCCGCTTGAGTCATATTTTATTGTGTAATAGTTATCATTTGCTCCAAAAGAGCCTCCTGTTACATAGACATTTCCAGAAGAATCTACTGCAATACCATAAGCCCTGTCTGAATTTCCTCCATCATATGTCTTGCCCCATAGATAATTTCCATTTGTGTCATATTTTATTGTATTGAAATCAAAACCTCCTAGTGCATTCTGTAAATAGCCTGTCACATAGACATTTCCAGAAGAATCAACTGCAATGCCATAAGCATAATCATTGTCTCCGCTGTCATAAGATTTGTTCCATAAAGCCGAACCGCTTGAATTATACTTTATTGTGTAATAATCAGAATCTGATATGTTATGCCCATAATAACCAGTTACATAGACATTTCCAGAAGAATCAAATGCAACTGCCCTACCAACATCAGTGTATGCTGTTGAAACACTCCTATTCCAGACATAACCTCCACTAGAATTATACTTTATTGTATAATACTTCAGGCTTGATGCTCCTGTCACATAAACATTTCCAGAGGAATCTACTGCAATTCCATAGGCAGTGTCTGTCAATCCTCCATCATGGGTTTTGCTCCAGTAACTTTGAATAAATATGCTTCCGTTTCTGTACCATTCTCCTGCATAAGTTAAATTATCTCCATCAGTATCTGTTGCATTTGCCCAGCAAGTCAAGTTATCTCCTGTTAAATTATATCCGCTACTACTATTAAGAATAACAACAGGAGCATTAGGCGCAGCCATTATTCCAAAAAGTGGCTCTTTCTTTGTCAGATTTGAAACATTTTCAGCAGGCGGAATTAAAGGAGGTGTTATATTTTCTTCTGGAGCTTCAGCAGGCGCAGAAACACTAAATTCTTCCTGGCTGCTAATGCCCAAGCTCGGAATTTCAAGCTCTAGCACATAATCTCCCTCTTCATCCAAATCATAGCTAATAAGCTCTTCAATATTTCTTGAATACCCTCCAGGAGTTTGATAGTAATAATCAGTTGTTTGAGTTGTGGTACAATTCTCTTCTCCACTTTCTATTGTCTCATTAACACAAACCTGCTGGATTATTGTCTCATTATTTTCATCAATTATCTCTTCATCATGGCAAACCTCTTGGGTTATTGGTATTGTAATATTTTCACAAGAAATACTATCATTTGTAATCGCGATATAACTAATTTGATTTCCTAGAAATTCCTCAAAAGTTTTTGTTGTCTCAGCCAGAACATCATTATTTTTTGACAAAGTTAATTTTATTTCACTATCTTTCTGTATAGAATCTCCCTGCTCAATATTCACGCTAATTTGCCCTTCAAGAACTTCATTAAGATGATAATCTGGCTCTATTTGAAGAGAAATTTTTCCTGTTGGCTTGACAATCAAAAATCCAGCTAAAATAATCAAAGCAACAAGTGCAACAACAAAGATAGTTAAATAAGAAATGTTTGTGCGTGGAACAACAGATTCTTCATCAGCTTTAGAAACTTCAGTATTTTTCTGCCCAATATAAACTTTCTTTACAACACCATTTTCCCTGTAAGATTTGTAATAATAAGGTCCATAAATCTTGCCATTTTTCTTTGCGTACCTCTTGTATACCATAATGCCTCTTTTTAATCAAAATAGAGAGAAAAATATAATATTTAAAGGTTGTTCCACGCTTATTTTTGTGGAACAAATGCCTATAAAACAGCTGAAAAAAGCATATAAGCTAAAGAAAAATGAGATAAAATCAAGGTTAAAAGAATTCAGAGATTTAACCAAAGAAGAACAAAGAAAAGAATTCTTGTTTTGCACCCTAACACCTCAAAGCAATGCCCAAAAATGCTGGCAAGCTGTGGAACAAATAACTCAATTGAAAAATCCAGATGAAGAGGAGCTTGTTAATATCTTAAGAACAAGAACAAGGTTCCACAATAACAAAGCAAGATACATAAGTCAAAACATAAAGCTGTGGAATAACCTTCAAAATCAGCTGCAAGATAGCAATATCAAAGCCCTGAGAGAGTGGCTGGCAGATAACATCACAGGTTATGGCATGAAAGAGGCCTCTCACTTCCTAAGAAACATAGGAAAATCAGGCAATCAAATAGCTATTTTAGACAGGCATATTTTAAGAAACCTGGAAGAATATGGAATTATCCAAGATGCGAAGATAAGGGGCAAAAACGACTATCTTGAAAAAGAGGAAAAATACCTCAAATTCGCAAAAGAAATAGGCATTCCAGCAGATGAGCTCGATCTCTTGTGGTGGAGCCAGGAAAACGGCTCTATCTTTAAGTAACCTTCAATCTCTTCCCGCCTGTAAATAATTCTCCACTAAAAATTATCATCTCTCCTTTGTTTAAGCTGCTCCCCTGATATCAGCGTTATTGATTAATTCCCAGTCCAACCATTTTTAAGTAATTTTCAACCAAGGCAAATCTTTAAATAAAATCAATTATTCTCTCAAGCATGAAGGTGATGGTGATAAGCTTGGGCGGTTCTCTGATTGTTCCTGAAAAAGTTGATTTTAAGTTCCTTAAAAAATTCAGATCCACGTTGAAAAAACACTACAAGAACTGGAAATTTGTTATTGTCTGCGGAGGCGGTTCAATAGCAAGAAAATACATCTCCCTTCTTGAACATAACAAAAAGAAGAAGGAAAAAGAGCTCTCAATGGCTGGCATCAGAATAACAAGAATGAATGCCCTTATCCTAATGGAAATTTTCGGCAAAAAAGAGGCAAATGATGTTCTACCAATGGATATGAAAGAAGTCAAAGATAGCTTGCATAAGAACAAGGTAGTTATCTGCGGTGCTTTGAGATATGCCCCGAGCTCAACTTCAGACGGAACAGCAGCAAAACTAGCTAATTACCTGAATGCAGAGTTCATTAACATGACAAATGTAAAGGGTTTATTTACAGCAAACCCTAAAACAAACAAGAATGCCAGGTTTATACCCTATGAATCTTGGAAAGATTTCGACAAGCGCGCCAATGCAATGAAGTATCACTCAGGCCAGCACTTCGTTTTAGACCAAAAAGCAGCAACAATGATAAGAAAAGATAAAATCAAAACCTATATAATTGATGGAAATGCAAAAAACATAGACAAAATTCTAAAAGGCCAGAAATTTACAGGAACCTTGATTTGCGGCTAATGCACTAAACACAACAAGCCAAAACATTTAAATACTAAATTACTCATATAAGTAATATGTTACTCAATATAAAAGAAATTGACATTTTAGAAGCGTTTTCCTCAGATTATTCCAGAAAAGTATACGGAAGAGATATCGCTAAAAAGTTAAAACTTAACCAAAAAACAGTTTCAAATATCCTTGCAAAACTGGAAAAAGAAGATATACTGAAATTCTCGCAAGAAGGCAGGAACAAATATTACTTTTTGAACAAGTTTAATCCAGATATTAAGGAAATTATCAAAGTTATAGAAATAAGCAGGAAAATAAAATTCCTAAAGAAAAATGCAAAATTAAGAGGGCTTTTTGACAATCTTGAAAAGAACTCTGAAGGAGTTTTTGCTGTTTTCGGCAGTTATGCGAAAGGCGAAAATACAAAAAATTCAGACATTGACATATTCTCGCTGGGAAAAACTCCTGAAATAGAAAAATTAGAAAAATCATACAATGTAAAAATAAATATCATCAGATCATCAAAGGCAAAATTTGATAAAAATGAGAATATAATAAAAGAGATAATAAAAAATCATATAATTCTAAAGGGGATAGAGGAGTTTGTTGATTTAATATGGTGACTATTGAATGGTGCTGCGGGCAAAAAAGCGGAATAAAATTGACAGAACCAAATGAAAATCTAGCAGAGAGTTATATAAAAATGGCAGAAAGCGCTCTCGGAACAATGAATCGCGAGAAGGAATTCAATTCTTTATTTGCAATATCTGCTTGTTACTATTCAATGTATTATTCATTATATGCTATATTGATGAAAATAGGCGTCAAATGCGAGATACATTCATGCACTTTAGAGCTTATGAAATTTGCCTTGCCTGAGTTTTACTCTGAAGAGGACATAAAAACTATAAAAAAAGCATTTGATATAAGAAACATCGCGCAATATTACGCAGATAGAGTTATAGAAAAAACAGCATCAGATTACATAATTCTGCAAGCGCCAATATTTATAAACAAATCAAAGGAAATAATTGCAAGAGTAAATGAGACAGATATAAAAAATATCAGAAATAAAATAAGTCAAATAATGTTAACATGATATCCACCCAAAACACCGAGCAAGCCAAGAATCTTATTAAAAAGGAAATCCAGCAAAAAATAAAGCCAATTATAGTCCAAGCTCAAAATGATGATTTTAACAGGAAAATCCTTGAATATGGCAAATTCAATATCCTTCTCTCGCCTGAAAAACAAGCAAAAGAGAGAACCTTGAGACAGATAGATTCCGGTTTTAACCATGTTCTCGCAAATATAGCTGCAAAAAACAATATTGCAATTGGAATAGACATGAAAGAAATCTCAGAATTATCAAGGGAAAATAAGGCGAGAAGATTGGAAAAAATAATCCAAAATATCAAAATCTGCAGGAAAGCCAAAACAAAAATAGTTCTTCTGAATTATAAGGACAAAAAAGATGCAGCATCTTTTTTGATCTCGCTCGGCGCTTCAACCCAGCAAGCCAAAGACGCCTTATCATTAGATTTTTAATACCCATAATCCTCTAACAATTATCAGATAATATGAAAAAAGAAAAGAGCGAAAACAAAGAGAATCCAATTAACTTAGATAATCTTATAGAAAAATTATCCCCCTTGGAAATTAAAATAATACCTTTTCTGAAAGAACCAATTGAGAAAATAGAGAAAAAGTCCGGCTTGGACAATGTCTCTGTTCTAAGAGCTTTGAAATTCCTTGAAAACAAAGGTGTCTTGAAAATAAAAACAACTCCAAAAACAATCATTGACTTGGGAACCAACGGCATTTATTACAAGAAAAACAATCTTCCTGAAAGGCAGCTTCTTATCCTGCTTGAAAAGCAGAATCACCTGGAGCTTGAAGAAGCAAAGAAACTTTCCAAATTGAGCGAAAACGAGTTCAAAGTATCTTTGGGTGTTTTGAAAAACAAGGCGCTGATAACAATGCTAGGCGGAAAACTCTCCCTCAATGCATCAAAAGAAGAATTATCAAAAAAATCATTTGAAGAGCAACTTTTGGATTCCCTGCCAATTGAAAAAGACAAACTATCCTCGGAACTGCAATATGCGCTTGAAAACCTGAAAAAAAGAAAGGACATCATAGAAGTAAAGGAAAAGCAGATTATTGAATTTGAGCTCACATCCCTTGGAAAGCAAATAGCAGGCAAAGAGATAAAATCAGACTTACTGGAAGAAGTTACTCCAGAAATAATAAGGGACTGGCAAAGAGGCAAGAAATTCAGGAAATATGACATAACAGCAGTTGTTCCACAAATCAATGGCGGAAAAAAGCACTTTGTCAACCAGTCAATAGAATATGCAAAGAAAATCTGGACAGAACTTGGCTTCAAGGAAATGACAGGAACAATGGCTGACTCTTCATTCTGGATTTTTGACGCATTATTTACTCCGCAAGATCATCCTGCAAGAGAGATGCAGGACACATTCTTCATTAAAAACATGCAAGGAAAACTTCCAGACAACAAGAAATTAATAGAAAATATAAAAGAATCCCATGAAAAAGGAGTTGGAAAAAGTAAAGGCTGGAATTATAGCTGGGAAGAAGCGATTGCAAAGAAGATTGTTCTCAGAACCCACACAACAGGATTGTCAGCAAGAACATTGGCAAAATTGAAAGAATCTGACTTGCCTGCCCAATATTTCGCAATAGGTAAAGTTTTTAGGAATGAAACAGTAGATTGGAGCCATGGCTTTGAATTCTATCAGACAGAAGGAATAGTAGTTGACCCTAATGCAAATCTGATGCATCTTTTAGGCTATCTGAAAGAATTCTACCAAAAAATGGGCTATGAAAAGATAAAATTCGTTCCTTCGTTCTTCGCTTACACAGAACCTAGCGTTGAAATACAAGTCTGGCATCCTGAAAGGAAAATCTGGCTTGAACTAGGCGGAGCAGGAATTTTCCGCCCAGAGGTTACAATCCCTCTTCTTGGAAAAGCTATCCCAGTTCTTGCATGGGGGCAGGGCTTTGACAGAATAATAACAGAATTTTACAAAATCAAGGATTTAAGGGAACTATACAGCAATGACATAAAAGACCTCAGGCAAAAAAAGGAGTGGATAAAATAACATGGCAAACATAAAATTCCCAAAGAAAGAAGTTGAAAAGAGCATAAAGCTCAACGAAGAAAGCGTAAACAAGATTATGATGATGGGAATCCCAATTTCCATCTCAGGAGAAGAAGTTGAGATAGATATAACTCCAAATCGCCCTGACTTGCTTTCACTTCAGGGATTTCTAAGAGCAGTCAATGGATATTTCAAGCCATCTGAGATGAAAAAATACAGAATCCGCTCTCCAGAAAAAGATTTCAAGGTAAAAATAGATTGTAGTGTAAATGAAGTTCGCCCTTATACTGCCTGCGCAATTGTCAAGAAACTAAAGTTCAATGATGAAAACATAAAATCAATCATTGACTTGCAGGAAAAACTGCATGCAACTCTGGGAAGAAACAGAAAAAAAGCAGCAATAGGCATCTATCCTCTTGAAAAAATAACACTTCCAATAACTTATGAGGCAAGAAAGCCATCAGAAATAAAATTCATTCCTCTGGAAGCTGAAAAAGAAATGACAGGCGCCCAGATTTTGCAGCAACATCCAACAGGCAGAGAATATGCAAAGCTTCTTGAAAATTACTCTACATTCCCTATATTCAAGGACGCAAAAGAAAAAATACTTTCAATGCCCCCAATAATTAACAGCCATGAAACAGGCAAGATAACAGAGCAGACAAAAGAGGTCTTTATAGAGTGTTCTGGCTCAAGCTTAGAAACCCTGAAAAAAATACTAAATATAATTGTAACAACGCTCTCTGACATGGGTGGGGAGATTTACGCAATGGAATTAGATTATGGAAAATCAAACAAAATCATAACACCTGACTTAAAGCCAGAAAAAATGTCCTTGTCCCTAGAAAACACAAACAAGCTCCTTGGCTTGAACTTGAAAGAAAAGGACTTGGAAAAGCTTCTTCCAAAAATGGGCTGCGAGTACGAAAAAGGAAAAGTTCTTGTTCCTGCCTGGAGAACAGATATTTTGCATGAAGTTGATATAATAGAAGATGTTGCAATTGCTTATGGCTATGAAAATCTCATTCCAGAAATACCAAAAGTCGCAACAATCGGCGAGGAAAGCAAGGAAAGCAAAGTAAAATCAAAAATATCAGAAATCTTGATAGGTTTAGGGCTAATAGAAATTTCATCATACCATCTGATAAAGCAGGACGAAGCAGAAAAAGCAAAATTAGAAGAAAGTGAAAAAATAGAAGTTGAAAACTCCAAGACAGAATACAAATTGCTCAGGCCAAATCTTCTCATTCCAGCGCTAAGAATCATGGCAGATAATAAAGACAATGAATATCCTCAAAGAATATTTGAGATAGGAACAATCTTCCAGAAAGACACAAGTAGCAGAACTGAAAGTTTTGAAACAGGCATAAAAGAGTCAGAAAATTTAATCATATCATCAACTCCGGGAAACTTCACAGAGCTCAAGCAAATTCTGGATTACCTGGCAAGAATGCTTAATCTAAAATATGAAATAAAAGAAGCAGGCAAAGAAGGATTAATAGACGGCAGGACAGGAACAATTATCATAAACAACAAACCAGTTGGTTATATTGGAGAAGTTCACCCAGAAACCCTCAGAACTTGGAACATAAAGCTTCCTGTTTCAGTTTTAGAAATCTCATTGGAAGAAATATTCAAATTGTTCTAAATCCTAGCCGAAATAACTCTTTTCCTTTCCTATAGAAGAAGCAGGTTTCTGCATATTAACTATCATTTTTCTGAATTCTGGTTTTACAGAATTCCACTCCTTGAAAATCTTCTTAATCATCTCTGCCTCTTCATTTTCTGAATAATCAATCTCAAGCTTCAAAGAGCCTATGGCAAGGTCAGATAAAGCTGAATAGAGTTTTTCTATTTCTTTCTTGTCCTCTTGGGTAATTGATTTAATGTAAACCAAATAAAGCCTTGGCGCATTCATGGGATTTAAAATTATTTCTAAAAAGTTCATTGAGTTTGCAACCTTGTTAATCATTGCTTTTCTGATAGTCCTTAGCAAAGTCTCTTCGCCTTTTCTTATCTGCTCAATCTCAAAATTCTCATTTAATTCTGAAAACGAAGGCAATTTGTGCTTTTCCTGCAAAATCTCGTAAGCTTTCTTTAATTCCTTTAAGTTCATAATAAACCCTCAAAACCGCGTTTTATATACTTATTGTCTAATGTCCTGAATTAGCCATAATTAATATGTAATTTCTGAGACAACCTAGATGATAAACTCTCCCTTTCTCAAGAGGAGAAGCATCAACCTTAGATTGATATCCCTCTATCCAGCTTATAGAAGGATCAAAACCTGCCCTGCAGTGAGCGCAGCTGATTCCCTCCAACCTGGCCGCAGGAATAACTCTGAAAAATTCAGGTTCTTCAGTTATAACCTTCTTTCCAACTCCTGTATCAGATTTAATTCTTCCCATTGTTATTTTGCCCATTTTTGTAATTTTCAATAAATTCATTAAACTTCCCAGCTTTTATCGCTCCTTGAGCATCTTCCATCAATCTTTGCAGATAGTGTAAATTATGATAACTTGCTAATCTTAATCCAGCTCCTTCCTCCTGAAGAAGAAGATGCCTTACATAAGCGCGGGAATAATTCTTGCAGACAAAGCATGAGCAATTCTTGTCAATTGGATTTTTGTCTTCCCTGTATTTTCCTGCTTTTATGTTTATTCTTCCCTCTGATGTAAAAATAGCTCCTCTCCTGGCATTCTGCGTTGGAAAACGAGAGTCAAATATATCAACACCGCGGGAAATTGCTTCAAGCAATTCAACTGGATTGCCAGCACCCATTAAATAAACAGGTTTTTCATCAGGAATAATGCTCTTGCAAACTTCAATCATCTTATACTCATCCTCTTTTGTTTCTCCAAGAGCCAAGCCTCCAATAGAATAGCCATCAAAATCTAAGTCAACAATTGTTCTGGCAGAAATCTTTCTCAAGTCCTCATGAATTCCTCCTTGAATTATCCCAAAAAGCAATTGTCTCCTCTCAGGTTTCACTTTCTCTTGCATTTTATTATGATGAATCTTGCATCTTTTAGCCCACATCGAGGTTTTAATTACAGCTTCTGATATTGATTTCTTGCTCTCTGAAAGCAAAGGCATTGAATCAAGGCACATCGCAACATCACTCTCCAAGTCAAGCTGAATTTCCATGTCTTTCTCAGGTGTTATGAATATCTTCTCATTTGAATAAGGATTCCTGAAAACAACACCCTCATTCTTTGAGCTCACATAAAGGCGCGGCGAATACATCTGGAATCCGCCTGAATCTGTAAAAACAATTCCATTAAAATTCATGAACTTGGCTATTCCGCCCATTTTCTTGATCAGCCCTGTTCCTGGACGCAAAAATAAAACAAAAGCATTTGAAATAACAGCATTCACCTCCATCTTGTGCAAATCGCATGTAGAAATATACTTGACAGCTGTTTTTGTGGCAACAGGCATGAAAAAAGGTGTTTCTATTTTTCCTGACTTTGTAATCAGAGTTCCAACTCGAGCCTTAGTTTCCTTGTCATTGTGCTTAATCTTAAAACATTCCATATAAATCCCAATATAATGCTTATAAAAAGCTATCTTTATTGTCTTGTTTGTATTGCTCTCAATCTATTCCATGTTATCATCAACCCTTCAATAAACCATTAATATCTCTCTTGTGTTATGTTGCCCCTATCAACCAGATATAACATTAATTATCTTACATTATCATAAACCATCATCCATAATTATTATCCCATATCTAAGCAAATCAAAAATAATAAAAAACCTTTATTAATCCTCATCAATACATATTATCACTAAAAATGTGGCATAGTCTTGATAAAAAAGAGGTTTTGGCAAAGCTTGAGACATCAGAAGAAGGTCTTAGTGATAAAGAAGCAGCCCTAAGGCTCAGAAAATACGGCAAAAACGAAATAAGAGAAATTGCAAAAATAAGCTTTTTAGCCATTTTCTTTGAGCAATTCAAATCAGTTTTTATCGTTATATTATTCGCAGCAGGCATATTTTCCTTGTTAATAGGGCATTACATTGATTTTGGAGTTATAACAGCAATAGTTCTAATCAATTCAGCTGTCGGATTTTTCCAGCAATACAAGGCAGAAAAAACAATCTCAGAGCTTAAAGAAATGCTTGTTCCAAAAGTAAAAGTAATTAGAAATAAAAAAGTCGAAGAAATATTGTCTTCTTCTCTGGTTCCTGGAGATATAATAATTGTCTCAGAAGGAGACAAAATAACCGCAGACTGCAGAATTCTAAGAGAGAATGAGCTTCAAACAAATGAAGCAGCCCTGACAGGAGAAAGCTTTCCACAGGATAAATCTTCAGAAGTTATCCCAATAGGAGCACAACTAGCAGACAGGGAAAATATGCTCTACGCAGGCACAGCAATCGTAAGAGGCAGTGCCCGTGCACTAGTTGTATCAACAGGCATGCACACTGAATTCGGAAAAATTGCATCCATGGTGCAAAAAATAAAGACAAAAAAAACACCTTTGGAAGAAAAGTTGGACATCTTTTCAAAAAATGTTGCAGTTATTGTCCTGATTTTAGCAGCAATAACAACACTTATAGGAATATATCGCGGCGAAGATATCTTTAATATGATTCTTGCTGGAATAGCTCTTGCAGTTTCAGTTATTCCTGAGGGTCTGCCCGCGGTTATTGCAATAACCTTGGCGCTCGCAATAAGAAGAATGCGAAAGCATCGTGCTCTGATAAGAAAACTTCCAGCAGCAGAAACCCTTGGAAGAACAACAGTCATCTGCACAGACAAGACAGGCACACTCACAGAAGAAGAGATGTTCGTCACGGATATTTACTGCAATAATCAATATTTCAAGATAAAAGACCACAACTTCTATCTTAAAGATGAAAAGATAAACCCTGATAAAAACCAAGAACTCTTGCAGCTTCTTCGCACAGGTATTATGTGCAATAATGCAAGATTGGAAATAAAAGGAAATAAGGCAGAGGTTTTTGGAGACCCTACTGAAAAAGCCCTTGTGCTTTCAGCATACAAGTCGGGCTTGATTAAAAAATTAGAAGTTGAAAAGGAGCTCAGAATCAAAGAATATTCATTCTCATCAAGCAGGAAAATGATGTCAATTGTCAGAAAGAAAAACAAAACAATAACAAGCTATGTTAAAGGTGCTCCTGATGTTATCTTAAAACGCTGCACCCAAGAGCTTGCAAATAATAAAATAATTAATCTTACTGAAAAGAGAAAGCAAGAAATCCATAGGGCTTACGAATCAATGGCATCTGAATCAAGAAGAGTTCTTGCATTCGCATTCAAACCAATTCCAGAAAAATACAACCAGCATCTTGCAGAATCAGATTTGATTTTCTTGGGCTTGCAGGGCATGCTTGATATTCCAAGAAAAGAAGTAAAAGAAGCTATTCAGAACTGCAAAACAGCCGGCATAAAAGTCAAGATGATTACAGGCGACTCAATGCTTACAGCGCAAGCTGTTGCCAAAATGATAGGAATGGACAGCGAAGCAATAGAAGGAAAGGACTTGGAAAAATTATCCAAAGAAGAGTTTGATGCCTGCATTAAGCAAAAAACAATTTTTGCAAGAATAAATCCTGAGATTAAGCTGAAAATTATCCAGTCCCTTAAAGAGCACAGGGAAATTGTTGCAGTAACAGGCGATGGAGTCAATGATATTCTTGCACTGAAAGAAGCGCACATTGGAGTTGCAATGGGCATTCGCGGCACAGATGTTGCAAGAGATGTTTCAGATATAATCCTGCTTGACGACAATTTTACAACAATTGTTCATGCAATCAGGGAAGGAAGAAGGGTCTATGACAACATGAAAAAATCAATCAAATTCCATCTTTCAGCCAACATAGATGAAATTTTTGTTGTCATTACAGCTCTCTTGCTATACATGCCCTTGCCCCTTATGCCTTTGGCAATCTTGTGGATGAATCTTATAACCGATTCTCTTCCAAGCCTTGCGCTTACAGTTGAAAAAGAAGAAAAAGACATAATGAGAAGAAAACCGATAAATCAAAGAGAGGGCATTCTTACAGATATCTGGAAATTTGTTCTAATTGCAGGATTTGCTTCATTTATAACAACAATCCTGTTATTTTACTTCTATTATGAGATGGATTTGGCAAAAGCCAGAACGATGGCTCTAACAACATCTGTGTTCTGCGAGCTCTTCATAGTATTTGCCTGCCGTTCAAGGGACAAAACTATCTGGGAAATCGGCGCAAGAAGCAACAAGTTTCTGTTCTATTCAGTCGTGGCCGCAGCACTTCTGCAGTTAATAGCAATTTACAGCCCGCTTGCAAGTATCTTTGGCTTCACGGCACTTTCGTTTTTTGAGCTCTTGCTTGTAACAGCTGCCTCTTCTTTGGGATTCTTATTCATCGAGACCCTGAAGTTATTTAAAATAAAAATCTGACATTAAAACATGAAAAGATTATTCAAATTCAAATATCCGAAGATTATAGCGCTGATAATAACAATAATTCTTGCTTACATTATTTTCAGCAATCCAAAAGTTGGAGAATTCGTTTCGCATCTCGGAGCACTAAGTTATTTGGGAACATTTCTTGCAGGAATGCTCTTTTCATTTGGATTTACAGCCCCTTTTTCAGCTGGCTTTTTTATAACCTTAAATCCAGGAAATATCTGGCTTGCAGGAATTATTGGAGGCCTTGGTGCAATGTGCTCTGATTTGCTTATTTTTAAGTTCATAAGATTCTCGTTTAGAGATGAATTAAGAAAGCTCAAAAAAGAGAAAATAAGCAGAGAGATTGAAAATATGATAAACAAAACCCTGGGCAATAAAATAAGAATTTATCTCATGTATGCAATTGCAGGGATAATGATTGCTTCTCCTCTTCCAGATGAGGCAGGAGTCATAATGCTTGCAGGTTTGACAAGAATAAAGCCAAAAATCCTCGCATTTATCTCTTTCCTTCTTAACACAGCAGGAATCCTAGTTCTTCTCTACATCTAATACAAGATAGTTATATTTTTATAGTGTTTTTTGTTTTCTGATTCATGCCTCTGTGGCTCAGTGGTAGAGCGATTCCTTGGTAACGGCAAAACCTTCGGGTTTTGGGGTTTCAGGAACCCAAAGGTTCCAGAAAGGAATAGGTCCCGAGTTCAATCCTCGGCAGAGGCTTACTTTTAACTCAATTATATAAATCTTTAAAAATTCAATAAAAACTAGAATCTTATGATGACTCAAAGAGAAATATTAGAACAGCTTATAGCTGCCAGAGAGTATGTAAGAGAAAATGCGGATGCTCTTAGACAAGAGTATGGCTCAGATTGTCTTGCTGTAAGTGGAAATTCAGTCATAGACTATGACGCGGATAAATTCAAACTTATGAATAGAACAATCAACCAAGGAAGGATTATTACTTATGGCACCATAGATCATCTAGCAGGGCATCCTGAACAATTAGAGGCTATGAAGAGATTAAAAGAATTAATTGCTGCTTAAACATCAAATTAACTTACTTCTTCTTTTTGAACCAATTAACTAAGAACAAAATTCCTATAAGAAATGCTGGCCCTGCAATCTGCAAAGACCAGGCTATCATATACCATTCAAATGGATTCATCATTAATAAGACTACATACAAAAGTCCAGCCAGAATAAAAGCAATTCCTCCGACAATTTCATATTTCCAGGATATTATCAAAACAGCAAGCAGAATAAGCATGGGAATATTATGCATGAATAACCTAAGAACTATCTGCCAAAAAGTTAATTCTGGAGAAAAAACATCCAAGGAAAATAAAGCCAAAAAGCAGAGGAATATTATTGATAATATTCTCGGTGTCCAATATATAAATTTGCTAACTCTCTTTTTCATATTTCAGTCAGGGCATCCAATCAACATTTATCACATAACTTGTGACAGAAAAGGCATTATGCGCAAGCTTGAAAAACCAGCCATAATAGGAACCCATAAACTGCCCAAACTGCTGGGAATTTCCAATGTGCAGATTATTGTTGCTAATTATAAAAAAGGCACCTATAAGCAAAAACATCACAATAAAAATTAAAATTTTCATCTTAACTTAAGGACTGAATTGTAGAATTTAATCCCCAATCCTGCTGAACAACATAACCTGTAATGCTTCCCATGTTGCCAAACAAGCTTACAGCCCATGAATAATAAGCCCCGCCAAGCTGCAAAAACCCCTCATAAGTTGTTATGTTTATTCCGCTTTTTATCCAAATATAAACAAAAGTGGCAAGAACAAAAATGAGCAAAATTCCAATTAATCTATATACAAAATGGTGCCTTATCTCCTTAATTTTTATAAGAACAACTAGCAAAACAAGCACACCAATTGCAATCAACACCCATCCCACCATCTTTATTATCTTTACCTCTAATAGATAAGATGAAACACATATAAAAATCTTACCTAAAGCAAATATTTAAAAGAAATCTGATTTTTGAATGGGTATAGCCTCGTAGTCTAGTGGTCAAGGATTCGAGCCTCTGGCGCTCGAGACCCCGGTTCGAATCCGGGCGAGGCTATGACATTCTATATACTTATTCTGCATATTAATTGGATAACCTTATAAATCAAAAATCCTTATAGAAAATATGGCAGAAAAAGAAATCGGAGAGGTTTCAACCTTTTTTTCCCACGTAGAAGTTGCTGCAATAAAACTTTCCGGGAGCTTAAAGGTAGGGGACAGAATCCACATAAAAGGCCACACAACTGACATCGAACAATTAGTCGATAGCATGCAAATAGATAGAAAAGAAGTAAAAGAAGCTAAGAAAGGCGACGAAATTGGAATAAAAGTCAGCGAAAGAGTAAGGCCAAATGACAAGGTTTTCCTGATAGAATAAAAAACAAGGCAAATCTATGAAAATTAAAAAAAGAACTAGTGAAAAAGAGGTTTGGGGAGTAAGGCAGTTATTTGCTGCTTTCATACTTATCCTAGAAATAATTCTCGTCTTTACATTGTTTGACTACATTGCTCATTCTCTAAGCGCAGAATACTCTGTTCCTAGCTGGTATTTCACAAACAAAATAATCTATGGCACAATTATTGGTTTTGTTACATATCTGTTCATCAAAAAGAAAGAAATTCTTCCAAAAAGCATAATTCTATCAGCAGTAGTGTCAATTCTTTTGCAAATAAGGTATTATACGCTGGGCTATTCATTGGAATTCGTCTTTTTATTTCTGGCAATCCACTTCATAATCCTGTTCATCGTTTCTTATGCAGGCTTTAAGATTACTAAAATGTAAAATCTCAAAAGCAAAGCTATTTTAATGCATAATTGCAAGCAAAAGTATGACTGATTATTACGAATACCCTGAAGAAAAGCTGATTGAATGGATAAAAGCAGGAAAAATCTTCATCTACCCAACAGATACTGTCTATGGCTTGGGATGCAATGCCGAAAACGAAAACTCAGTAAGCAGAATAAAATTAATCAAAGCAAGAGAAAAAGAAAAGCCCCTTTCAGTTATTGCACCCTCAAAAGAATGGATAAAAGCCAACTTAATAACTGATAAAATAGACATTGATAAATATCTCCCAGGAGCATACACATTAATTCTCTGGAAAAAAGACAAAAACTTCCTCAGCCATGTCTCAAGTTCAGAAACTCTTGGGGTAAGAATACCAAATAATGATTTTACAAAGATTATTGAAAAATCAGGAGTTCCTTTCATAACAACATCAGTCAATTTAAGCGGGGAAAAGCCAGCATCAAGAGTTGCTGAAGTAAAAACAGAACTTCTTAGCAATGTTGACATTGTTTTGGATGGCGGAACCTTGCCAGGAACACCTTCAACAATAATAATGCCCAATGGCGAAGAGCTCAAGCGATAATTATCCTCCTTTCTGTAACATGTTGCTCCCCTCATCCCAGAGTATAAACATTAATTCTTAAGCCCTTTAACTCTCAAAACCCAATATTTTTAAATCGATTAAATCATTTATTATCACTAGCCCCTGTAGTCTAGTTGGTCAAGGACGAGGCCCTCTCGTATTGCCGAAGTTTTAGTCGACGAGACAAAAACTTCAGCTCTCTCTAGAGCAGGCATATTCGAATTATTGCCTTACGGCATGCCCTCAAGGCATGTTTTCATGGCGATGGAGAACGGCCTAAACCCGAGTTCGACTCTCGGCGGGGGCATTCCGTCTTCCGCAGCGAGGAACCCCGCCGCTTTGGCGAGGAGGTCCGCAGCAAGAGAAGATCGGAATTAATAGTAACAAGTCGAAATTAATAATATTCGTCAGGCGAAAGCAAATCGAAATTAATAATATCAAGAAAAATCATTTCACAATCTTTGAAGCTTGTTTTCTCTCAAGAATATCCTCTTCTTCCTCAGCTTCTTCTTCCCTTGTCTCTTTTGTGGTTAGGATATCGCTGTCCTTCTTTTTTTCAGATTTCTTTGCCATAATATAAAGCATACTTAAGAGATATAAAAACCTTACTAGAAGGAGGTATCCTCAGCTTTGTCAGGATAACTAAAAGATCTTGTAAAGATTTTATCTTTTACCTTATACAAAGCTAAAGCGCCAGCATGCAAAACCGCAGGATATATGAGATTTTCTATTCTTCCATGACCTCTGCTCTGCCTTATAGATTCAGAAAGAACCCTGACCAAGCTCCTTGAATCACTAATCTCATCATAAGAAGGCATTTCAAGCTGTGTGCAGCATTTTCCTAATTCAGCCAGAGAATGCCCATCTGATGTTATTAATGCCCCTATATCAGCTTTCTCTTTCCAAGCCTCGAAAAATTCTCCTGCCCTTCTGTTCGCTCCAAAAGATGTTAGAAATGGAATCCATAATTCTGCTGAATTATTATAAACTTCTATTCCATCAAAAATATTTAAGTGAGAACAGCTCTCTTTTGCAAGTCCTTCAAGATATTTTCCAATTCCATCGCGGTAAAAAGGATGATCAGCTATTATTATTCCATGACCTAGTGTAGCTTCCTCAATAACATCTTCTACATCTCCAGACTTCAAATGCTTTCCTCCCTGCAATCCAAGAACAAGCAAGTGCCCTTGCATTGCAGGAACTTCTTGTCCTTTCACAACAAGAATATCTTTCTCAGGAACATAAAATCCATTTCCAAAATTTTTCCTCTCGTAGCCCTCTAAGTCTGAAAACTGCTCATATAGAAAATCATCAAAATTAACAACGCCTATAATTCCGCCTGCGCCAAGCCTCTCTCGTGCAACATCAATAGCCCGGTTAAAATTAATACCGAGTCTATCACTCCTTGTTTTTAGGTGATTATGTAAATCTGCATTGACTTTCATAATCTGGCTTATTAGAAGAGCTATTTAAATATTATGCTTACTATAACTATAAAGTAGTAACCTAATCTAAATATTGTTAGAAAAACCGCAACAAAACTGCTATGAAACTGCTAAAAACCCTTAAATAATCTATTTCCCTTTATTTTTCATGAAAAAGGGTGCAACAAAGCTAATAAAAAATTCAAAAGTTCTTATCCTCTCAGTGCTTGCAGTCATTGCAACAGCATTTATTGGCTCTCGCTTTACAAAAATAGATTTATGGTACGAATCTGTAAAACCATCAATAACACCCCCAAATATTGTCTTTCCAATTGTCTGGACAACTCTGTTCATTTTAATTGCAATCTCAATGTATCTTGCAATATCCAATTCAAATAAAAAAACAAGAAATAAAATCATAATTCTTTTTGCAATCAATCTAATCTTGAATGTTCTCTGGAGCCTTTTATTTTTCACAATGCACAATCCCATCATTGCTTTTATTGATTTAGTCCTGTTATGGCTTTCTATAATTGCAATAATGGTTGTAAGCTGGAAAATTTCAAAAAAAGCTTCATGGCTCCTTTTGCCTTACTTATTATGGGTTACTTTTGCAGGAATTCTCAATTATCTGGTTGCTTTTGGATAAATATTAATTAATTCTCAAGTTGAATAAAACTTAAATAGCGCTCTTTGTGTTAGAAAATATGGTGGAAGAGGAAATAAATAAAAAAGATGAAAAAGAAGAGCAAAAAGGCATTATCGGTGGAATGCAGCATATGGGAGAAGGTGTTGGCGATGCATTCATTGAAATAGGAAAATTAGTGGGAATTGCTAATAAAGAAGAGCAAAATTCAAAAAAAGATAAAAAAGAAGTTCAGGTGACACTTAAGGGCTCTGGAAACATAGATACGAAAGTTTCAAAAGAAGAATTATTTTCTATCTTAAAGCTGATTGCTCCAGGCACTAATTTTAGGACATCTCTTGATACAATAGTCAAAATAGGGAAAGGAGCTCTTATTGTTGTTGAAAATGAAAACCTTGCTCCTTGCATTGATGGCGGTTTTAAAGTAAACTGCAGATTCACCCCTCAAAGAATGTCTGAACTTAGCAAGATGGATGGAGCAATTATTCTCGGAAATGACATGAAAAAAATAAATTATGCGAATGTTTTGCTAACTCCTGACAGTTCAATTAAAACAAATGAGACAGGCACAAGGCACAAAGCAGCAGAAAGAACAGCAAAGCAAACAGGCTGCATTGTCATAGCTGTATCAGAAAGAAGGCATGAGATTGTTTTATTTTATAGAAATGCAAGGCATGTTGTAAAAGAGACAGGAGAAATACTGAGAACAGCAAATGAACAAATCCAATTGTTGGAAAAACATCGTGAGTTATTTGACTTGAATCTTGAAAAGCTAAACCGCTCAGAGCTTAGAAATTACACAAACTTAAATCATGCAATAAATGTAATTAAAAAAGGCAGGATTATCCAAAAAATATCAGAAGGCCTGAAAAAATATCTTGTTGAGCTTGGCTCAGAAGGAATTTTGCTCAAGACAAGATTAAAAGAAATTTCTCATAATGTGGAAAAAGAAATGGACTTGGTTATAAAAGATTATACAAAAATAGGCCTGAAAAAATCAAAACTCTTGCTGGAAACTCTCTCTTACGAAGAGCTTATTGATACAGAGCACATTAAAAAAGTCCTCGCATATGAAAATGCAGAAGGAGAATCAATTAAAGGCTGGAGAATTCTCTCAAAAACTTCCCTTATGGAGCCAGATATAGCCCTTTTGATAAAAGAATCAGGCAATCTTGGCAAGGCAATTCATGCTGAAATTGACTTTTACAAAACCCTTTTTGGCGAGGAAAAAGCCCTCCAATTCAAGGATGAAATAGAACGAATAAAGCTGAGCTATTGAGATATCAGCTTTTTCATCTCAACTATCTTAAGCTTTCCAATCTTATTCCCTTCTTTTGTATAAAATTTAACTTTTCTAAGATTAGATTTTATATAATCAAATGTTTCTTTTCTTGTTCTTCCAATTTTATTGCCAACATACAATGCCTTTTTCAAGCCAAATTTTCCAATATTATCGAGCATATTTGCATCAAAAACAATCTTCTCTTCCATTAACTTGGGATTTTCAGAATGTCTCATTAAAGAAACAACATATGCTTTTGGAAATTCATTGCTATGCTTATTAACATAATCTTTTAATCCGTGAAACAAAATCAGAAAACTAAGAAGTTTCTCATCAATATTTTTATAATCTTTAATTAAAACATCGGCATTTTTCTTAATTCTAAGAATATGGTTAAAATTATGCATTTTATCTTTTTTGTTGTAAAGTTTTTTCATCTCAGCTAACTTTATCATGTCAAATCCTTAGTTTTCCTGTCTGCCAGTCTCGGATTATCTGCATGGCTGTTCTATGCTCATCAGTTATTCCACCTTTCAAAAGCATTTTTCTTTCCTGCCCAATCTGCAGCATTATCTCATAAGCATCCCAATCAGCTTCCTCCGCAATCTTAATTCCATAAAAATTCTCAAGAACCCTCATATTGCTCTGAAGAATCATCTTGATAATCTCGCAGGCAACAAGTTCCGGATTTCTAAGTTGTTCAGGAGTTCTTGCAGAAAGAATTCCAAGCTTTATTTCATCATCTCCATACGGAAAAACACCCGGAGAATCAAGAACCTGAATATTTCCTGCATTTATAATCTGCACACCCCTTGTTGTCCCAGCTGTTGCAGAAACAAGCGCCTTTGCCCTGTGCGCCAGGGCATTTATAATAGCGGACTTGCCGACATTAGGATAACCAACAACACCTACTTTTGGCTTTTCAATGCCTTCTCTTTTTGCAGCAATCAAAATAGCTGTTCTCAATCTGTTTATTCCGATATTTCTGGAGCCAGAAACAAAAAATGCATGCTGATATCTCTTTTTCAAGAATGTAAAATGCTCCTTAGATACCAAATCTATCTTGTTAAACGCAAGAAACAGCTTCTTTTTGCTTTTAATTACAATGCTCTCTACATCTTCATTCCTTGATAATTCAGGCATTCTCGCGTCTAAGACAACCACAACCATATCTGCCTTCATTATAATGCTCTTCACAATTCCCCAGTATTTCATATTCCAATCAGGAATTTTGTCCTTTTATTCCTTGCCCTCTGGAATAAGAATTATATGACTAAGATTAACAATGTAAACCAACAAAAACCTTTAAAAACATAAGATAAAACATAATAACATGAAACGTTCATCGCGAAGATGGAAAAAGAAAAGGCAGATGCGCTGGAAATGGCAGCGAAAGCGCCTTAGAAAAGAAAAAAGAAGAAGAAAGATGCACAGATTAAGGTCTGTTTAAGAATCAAAAAGTCCTTGCATATTATTTGGGACTTTTGGATGCTCAAGGAACGAACTTCCTTGACATAATAATTTTATCGTCGGGTTTCTATTTTGTTCCAATAAACATATAAAAAAGAGTATACAAATCTTTATATGCGAAGATTTACAACCGAGCTTTAAAGATTTGTAATGTCAAGAGGAGTATACAAATCTTTATAATTAAAATTTCACAAGAACTTTTATAATAACGGAGTAAAAAGAGTTAAAATGAGCCAGACAGACATATGGACAGAAAAATTCAGGCCTACAAAGTTTGAAGAAGTGGTTGGGCAGCATGAGATAATAAAAAGAATCAAGTCACTTGTTCAAGCCATGAATATTCCTCATTTCTTATTTGCAGGCCCGGCAGGAACAGGAAAGTCAACATTGGCTTTGATTGTTGTAAAAGAGCTTTTTGGCCCTTCATGGAAAGAAAATTACCTCGAGCTAAATGCAAGCGATGAAAGAGGAATTGACGTAGTTCGACAGAAAGTAAAGGACTTCGCAAGAACAAAAGCATTAAAGAATGTTCCTTTCAAAGTTATTTTCTTGGATGAAGCTGATGCCTTGACAAGAGAAGCGCAGCAAGCGCTCAGAAGAACAATGGAAAACTACACAAATACCTGCAGATTTATCTTATCCTGTAATTATTCCAGCAAAATAATAGACCCAATACAATCAAGATGCGTCTCGTTTAGATTTAAAATTCTTGAAAAAAAAGACATTGTTGAAGTCATAAAAAGAGTTGCAGAAAGAGAAAATCTTAAAATCCTGCCAGATGCTTATGACGCAATTTATGAAGTAAGCGAAGGGGATTGCAGAAAAGCGATAAACCTTCTCCAAGCAACAGCTTCAATTGCCCTTGATATAAATGCAGAAATGATATCAATGATTGCTGCCTCAACAAAGCCAACCGGAATAAAAGTTGTTCTTGATTATGCTTTAGCAGGTGACTTTGTTAATGCGAGAGATAAGCTGCTTGACGTGATGCTTAAAGAAAGCATCTCAGGAACAGACATCGTAAAAGCAATACAAAAAGAAACCTGGAATTTGCAGATTGAACCAGAGCTAAAGGTAAGATTAACAGAAAAAACAGGTGAAGCAGAATTCAGAATGATAGAGGGCTCTGATGAATTTGTCCAGCTGCAAGCTCTTCTAGCTTCCTTTGTCCTGGCCGGACAAGGCAAAGCACTTTGAGGAAGAGATAATGAGAAATGTATTAGAAAAAGAAGTTAAAGAAACCACAGATTTGGATAAAGAAGGTCTCCCAACCAGAACCGGAGTTTATCTCGCGAAAGGAATTTGGGCTAATAATGATGAACTAAATGAAATAGAAGTGTACAGGCATCATGTAAAAGGTCTTTGCTGCTTTTCAGAAGATTTTGGCAGTGCTGGAACAGATGCAGATGACAGATATGATTGCCATGTCTCTGTCCAAAAGACAGGATTAATCTTCATAAAAAGAATCAGGAGTTTAAAAGATTCAAAACACTAAAATGCACAACAATCTGGTAGAAAAATATAGAATATCAAAATATGATGATGTTGTCGGGCAGGACAATGCAATAATTGAAGTCAAAAAATTTCTGAAAGAGTTCCCAAAAAGGAAAGCCCTTATTTTATACGGCCCGGCAGGAACAGGAAAAACTTCCCTGGCTCTGGCAGCAGCAAAAGAAAATAATTTTGAAGTTCTTGAATTAAATGCAAGTGATTTGAGAAACCGCATTAAGTTGGAGCAAATAGTAAAGCCAGCAACAGAGCAGAGAAGCCTGTTCAAGCATAGCAAAATTATTCTCATGGATGAAGCTGATGGAATCACTGGCACAGATATTGGCGGAATTCCTGAGCTTGTCAAATTAATTGGAACAACAAGATATCCTATGATTATGACATGCAATGATGTCTGGCAGAGCAAGCTCTCGCCATTAAGGGCAAAATGCAAGCTTGTTGAGATGAAAGCCATTTCAACTCTCTCAATTTTGGAACTCTTGAAAAAAATCTCAGACAAAGAAGGAATAAACAAGAATGTCTCTTTTCTAAGCCAGCTCTCAATAAAATCCCAGGGAGATATAAGGGCGGCAATTAATGACTTGCAATCTTATGCTTACGAGCATAATATTCTTGTTGATGTTGAAGAAAAAAGAGATGTTGAAGAAAATATTTTCAATATTCTAAGGAAACTATTTAAGGAAAGAGCGCCTTTTCTGGATTTATTTGACAATACAAAGCTTTCTCTTGATGAAATATTGCTCTGGATAGAGGAAAATATTCCCCGGGAGTACAAGAATGAATCTCTGGCAAAAGCTTACTACGCCCTTGGCAAAGCAGATGTCTTCAGGGGCAGAATCTACAAGGACCAGTCATGGAGATTTCTGATTTATCAGAATATATTCCAGAGCGCAGGCATCTCATTTGCTAAAAAAACGCCCCTTCAGGGATTTACTAGATATGAAAATCCAAAAAGAATCCTGAAAATCTGGCTTCATAACCAAAAAACAGAAAAAAAGAAGACAATTGCTAAAAAATATGCCCGTCTTGTCCACTGCTCGTTAAAAAGAGTCATGAGGGACTTTGATCTTCTTCGTCCGGTAATGAAAAAGCCAGAAGTCCAGAAGCAAATGCAAATCTCAGACGAAGAGCTTGATTATCTGAACAAATAATTCTGATTAACTTCTTCTGACATTATTAACATTAACAACGCCCTCTCTTAAAATAATAAATACAGAACCCCATCAAACATTGTTAGCAGATAACAACATCTCAATTAACATTAAATCAGTAATAATCTATGCCTCTAAAACCCAAAAGCAGAATTATCCGCCGCAGCCGCCAGCGCTTCCGGAACTTGCAGCTGCTGCCTCGCCAAATCCAGGGCTTGGCGCTGTGCTTGATAATGTCTCATCGCACTCTTCAGGAGCTGTATTGAATGCAGCGCAAATTGTCTTTAGCAATGAGGTAGAATCTCTTGAAGATGAAACCTGCGCGCCATTAATTACCAGAGTAGGGCTTCCGCCAACTTTATATTTGTCGCACTCTGCCTTGTTAACATTGTACCTCGGGTAATTGCCGCTTAACCAGCTGCTCTTATCATCAAAGTTTGCTGTTATATTGAATTCCTTGTCAGCCTTTGCAATGCATGCAGTTAACTTTGTCTTGTCAATGCCGGTGCTTGTAAGGCATTCATCTGATTTGCCTGCCTTAAGATAGCATGTCAAATATTTGCTGAATTTGCTTGTCTGCTCTTTTTGTATGCAATATTGCCTTGTATTCTCGTCAATCTCTGTCTTGCCATGCATTGCATAATGAACAAATTTTATCTTGAAATCAATCTTATTCCCAAGTAATTCAGCAACAGGCAAGATTCCCTTTTCTATTTGCGTTCCATATGGGCATAAACTCATTACAAATGCTTCAACAACTGGCTTGTCAGATTTAGGAACTTCCTTAGGAGTTTCACTCGCTTGTGCAGCTGGTTCATCAGTAGCTTCATTTGCTTGAACATCCAATGGTATCAAGCTTGGAACAAGATATTTTCCATCCATAGTTACAAAAACAGGTATCTCCTGCCCTTGATAATCGACAATAACTTTGTAAAATGAGCCATTCTTTTCTGTAGAGACAATTTCTGCGCTGCCACCCTGCGCTTCTATGAATGAAATAACTTTTTCTGCAGCAGTGTCTTCACTTACAGCCCCGCCTGTTAACATTCCAGATTTCAAGAAAAGCGCAACAACAAGCACTAATGCTAAAACAATAGTTGTCAGAATCCATGGATTTTTTCTTGCTCCATCGAGAGAAATTGCTTTATTTCCAGAGCCATTATCATTTGCCATAGATTCTTAAGAAAATCGCTATTTAAAAACTTTATGAAACTAGACAACTCATTACAATCAAAAAGTCCTTGCGTGTTATTTGGGACTTTTGGATGCTCAAGGAACAAAAGCCAAGGATTTCGTCAAGTTCCTTGACATAACCTTTAATACTTCAAATCTTTGGATTTGAATGGGTCTAAGGTTATCACAATAACCTTTAATAAACAAAAATCCATCTAATTTCATGGCTTATGATATAATAATAGGCAGGGATTTGGCTGATAAAAAAAGATTCGGTGACAAAGGATTGCTCTATATTGGAAAAGGTTATGTTAAAATGGGGAATTACACTTCTCTTTCTAATAAAATCTGGATGGATGTTGCACGAAGCCACGTCGTCCTCGTGGCAGGAAAAAGGGGCTCTGGAAAATCCTATACGATTGGCGCAATTGCAGAAGAAATCTCAAATCTTCCGCCAGAAACCGCGCAGAATCTCGCTTCAATAATATTTGACACAATGGGAATATTCTGGACAATGAAATACAAGAATGAAAAGGACAGGATTCTTCTTGATGAATGGGAATTAAAAGCAAAATCCCTTCCTGTAAAAGTTTTTGTTCCATTCGGAAGAGTTGAGGACTACAAGCAAAAAGGGATTCCAATAGATTCCACATTTGCCCTAAAACCTTCAGAGCTCGAAGCAGAGGACTGGGTTACTGTTTTCAATCTGGACATGACTTCTCTTGCAGGAACACTAATAGAAAGAATAATCACTGATTTGAAAGAAACAAGGCCGACATTTACTTTGCAAGAGGTTCAGGACGAAATAGAAAAAGATGCAAAAGCAAGCAAGGATGCAAAAGATGTTGCAACTTCTTTGTTTAAGGCAGCAGACACCTGGGGGATATTCTCAAAAACAGGCGAAGGCACAGAAATTCATGACCTTGTTAATGCAGGAACAACAACTGTTCTTGACATCTCAGTCTACAGCTCAATAGGCGCATTCAATATTCGAGCATTGACAATCAGCTTAATCTCAAGAAAACTTTTTAAAAATAGAATGGATGCGAGAAAAAAAGAAGAGATAGAAGCAATCCAGCACGGCCAGGAATATCTTGAATACAAATCCCAAAGGCAGGAGCCGCTTGTCTGGGTTTTTATTGATGAAGCGCACGAGTTTCTTCCCAGGAGCAGCAAAACACCTGCAACAGATGCATTAATCCAATTATTAAGAGAAGGCAGGCAGCCAGGAATTTCTGTTGTCATGGCAACCCAGCAGCCAGGTCAGATTCATCACGATGTCATGACTCAGTCAGATATCGTAATCTCGCACAGGGTTACAGCAAAGCCAGATGTTGACGCCTTGAACACAATAATGCAGTCATATCTTTTGGAAAGCATCCAGCAGCACATGAATGACCTTCCTGCTCTGAAAGGTTCGGCAATTTTGCTGGATGACAATTCAGAGAGAATTTATTCAATGAGAGTCCGCCCAAGATTCACCTGGCACGGCGGAGAAGCTCCAACAGCAATAAAGGCAGAACTGCAGATTTAAATTATGTCAAGATTAAACTCTACTTTTCAATGCTCTTCGCATAATTAGATTAACAAGTCTTTCATCCTGAAATGACAATCCTGCATTGAAATGATAAAGCATTCTTCCAGAATCATCTTCTCCAACAACAGACATCTTAACGTAATCGCCCTTTGCAGATAATCTGCCAAATTTATCTTTCTCAGAAGCATAAAGTCTCATATTTATCCCCTTGCGCAAATCCAGGCTGCGAGACAAATCAAGATAAAAATTCTGGCTTCCAGTATACATCACAACAACGCCTTGCTCAAGAGGATTTAGCTTTCCACTGCTTATTGCATCGCAAACCGCAGACGAAGAGCCTGCTAAAGCCCTTAAATTGCTCTCAGAACTGTCAGAACTAATTAACCTTCCAAAAGCAGATACACTGTCTTCTCCAGATATAGCAAATCTTCCCTCATAAATCAATTCCCCATTTGTTTCAGGCATTCCTGAGAAAGGTTTTTCAGCATAAACTTTCCTATGCAGCCTATGCAGCAATCTTCCTTGCGAATTTCTAATTTCAATATCTGCTTCGCGCGTTTGAGCATTGAACATTGCAGAGATAAAATAATTCAATCCTGTTGCAACAGCTGCAGGCATCTCACTTTCATTTAATGAATATGGAAAGTCCAAAGGGTTTACATCTGTTGCATTCATTGCTTTTCTGCTCGCTACAATAGCTATGCAATTCTGCAGGAATCCTGGCGAAATAACCTCGTCAAATCCCTCTATCTTTCTATGAATAGGATTTAGGTCTTTTGTCGCATCAGCAAATTCTTTTGATTGAGATAAAGAAGACTCTAAAGAACCTTTCTGCACAGCTACATCCGAATCATACTCCAGGCTTAATAGTCTTGCTTCATCATGCAATTCTTCTAACGAACTCATAGAAGAGATTACCAAAAATACATTTTTAAAGCTTGTTATACTATGCGAAGCATGATAATCGC
>Ga0315297_10000300_pt1 | contig 28191 bp, 56 predicted proteins | sample YL17G15_0_MG_FD_203628 | JGI IMG/M metagenome (GOLD analysis project Ga0315297, IMG submission 203628) | Sediment microbial communities from Yellowstone Lake, YNP, Wyoming, USA - YL17G15_0 | ecosystem: Environmental > Aquatic > Freshwater > Lake > Sediment | place: USA: Wyoming | collected...
GGAAGCTCGGCCAGCACGTCCGCCTTCTCCCGCCGGATCATGCAGCGCTCTCGAAGCAGCCGATTCAACTCGTCCAGGTTGGACGATCCGGTCATGTCCCAGCCGTATTTCGTCTCGTGTGCGGCGCAGTAGCGCTTGGCAAACGGCATGAACCCGCCAAAGGAGGCGAGCTGACCCAGGATGTCCAACTGGCTCACAAGTTCGATAGGCCGGTTCAGAACGGGCGTGCCAGTCAGCAGCAGCGTGCATTCCAGCCCCGACATCTTCGCCAGCGCCTTGACCCGCTGGGTCCGATCCGCCTTGGCCTGCTTGACCATATGCGACTCGTCCACGACCAGCGACTTGAACCCGTGCGCCTGGATCTCGGTCGTCAGATGCCACTCATATTTCTTCTTGGCATCGCCCGGCTTCGTCACGTCTATCTTGGTCACAAGCTTGGAAAGTTGGTCGTAGTTGACGACCACGACGTCCCCGCCCATGCCCGCGACAAGCCCGTGTTTGGCCAGCCTCTTCGCCGTCCCCTTGAGCCCTACAATGCTAGCCGTGCGCCCGGCCAGGAACTTGGTCGTCTCCCGCGTCCATTGACGCAAAACGGCCTTCGGAACCACGACCAGGCAGGGCCAAGCGTCCAACTGCGCGACCGTGATCAGCGCCTGGGGTGTCTTGCCCAGGCCCATTTCGTCCGCGATCAGCACCCGCCGCTTCGCCCCCGCGTAGACCACCCCAGCCTTCTGATACGCATATGGCACCGCCCCAGTGGCCAGGCCCGTCAACGCCACGTCCGCGTCCGACGCCTTGCTCGCCGCCCGGAAGCGATCCGCTTCCACCCGCATCGCCCACAGAGGCTTCGCGCTGGCCCCTAGACGCCACCCAAACCGCGCCGCCAACGCCTCTACCGCCTTGGCTGCCTCAGCCGTGGCAGGCGCCGTCCAGACCTTGTTCGCTGCATCCCAGCGTCGCCCTGGCAGCGCGTCCTTGAGCGCCGTCGTCGCCTCGGGGTTGTAGGGAACGCGCAACACGATCCGATCCCCCTCGATGGAAACGTGGTCCGGTCCGACTGCCACTGGAGCCGCATGCGCCGCCGGATTCGCCTGCTCCGCTGCCTTGATCGTCGCCAAGTCCGCGTCGCTCACAAGGAAATCGAACCGCGCGAAAATCGCCGGTAGAGCCTTCGCGTTGTCAGCCGACAATTCAGCTTCCCACTGACGAGCATCGCCGTTCCAACGCCGCCGACCAGGCAGAGCCTTGATCGCAGCGATCAACGTGTCGTTCTTCGGACTCACGAAACAGACCGTGCGTCTGTCCACCCAGGCCAGATAGTCCGCCGCCATGCGCACCTGCATGCGACTCATCGTCCCCGCCGCGTAGGCCGCACGAACCCGAGTTCGCTCCGCCGCCACAGCCCGCGTCTTGAAAGATTCGTAGTTAGAGTGACGATCCACATGGACGGTCGTCGTCACGCGAGGAAGGGCAGACCAGTCCACCCCGTAGGCCATGAGCTGCCCCCGGTAGTGACCCAGCATGTCGCTCACCGCGACCAGATCATCCTCGGTCCATTGATCCGCCGGGGTGGCCGCGATGGCTCGCCCATAAGAGGTATCCGACGCGCTAAAACCCATGTCGTCTTTCTTGCGCGCTCCGTCGCAGACGCCCGCAAGAGCCGCCGCCGCAACGCGTAAAAGTTCCGCAATTTCGATCTTTTCGTTGTCCATGAGTCCTCCGGTCCGCGCGACAATCGGCTGCCGCGATCCCTATCAATTTAGCGCATTGCCATGTGTTTGTCAACCAAGGAAGGGCAACTATCCGGCTATCCAAACGTCAGCGCTTCGAAGAGCTAGTATCGCACCCCTTAAACAGCGGCCACGCCGCCTGCATGATCTGCTCGGTGACCGCCGCCACCGGCTGGTTCCCGTCCACAACCACGTAGCGCGTGCTCCCCGGCCGCTCCTGCAATTCCGCCCACAGATCCCGGTACGCCTGGACGACAGCGCCTTGGAATGTCATCCCGTCAAACATCTCCACGGTCCCCGCCCGAGCATCTCGCCGCCGTTCCGCTTCCGACAGATCGACATCGAGAAGCACAGCCAGATCTGGTGCCCGCCAGCCCGGCTCGATTTGCATCTGCCGCATCAGGAACAATGCCCAATCCACAACGCGCCACCCGTGATACGAACCGCCCCCCATCGCCATCGCCTGGAGGCCCTGATACACCGCCGTCGAGTACCCATATCGGTCCATGATCACGCCTGCTGGCTGCGCCCACGCCTTGGTGCCAATCCCCAACGCGGGGTCCACCACCTCGGCCACATGCAGGCAGCGATCCGCGCAGAATAGGTGCATCTGCACCTGCCACCCCCAGGTCGGGCGCTCGCCCCGCAACATTGCCCGCAGCAACCGCCCGAACTCGCCATCAGTCGGCAACCGCGTGGACACCGCACGAACATCCGAATCCCGCATCACGGCGATCTGACACCCAAGGGATTTAACCTGTGTCGTGGTCCCCGCCCCGTCCGCGCCCTCGATCACTACGAACGGGCGCTGCCGCCCATCCGCAATCAACCCAGTTGTCTGCCTATCCATCCTCCGCCCTCCTGTCATTCAGACCCTCCCGGTCCCACTTCAATCTCAGTCAGCATCAACCGCCGCTGCGCGATCTCAACGTAGCCCCGCTCCCGCTCGATCCCGATGAACCGCAGGCCCTCCGCCCCACACGCCACCCCCGTACTCCCGCTGCCGCAGAATGGATCAAGCACGAGGCCGCCTTTCCTCGTGACTAATCGCACAAGCCATCTCATCAAGTCCACCGGCTTCACCGTCGGATGCGTGTTGTCATAGGCCCGCTCCGCGCCGCCCGCCTTGGACGTGTAGTAGAAGCAGGCGTCCGCTGGGGTGATCGGGAACGCCGGGAAGAACCGGGCCGCACTGCCGCTGTCGTTTCGTCCTGGAACCTGCGCTTGAGCCCCATAATCCCCGTAACAATTAACGTGCGGATTCCCTTTTCTTCCGTTGCTAGATGCGCCATCACAATCCGGGAACCCCGCCACCACGGCGTCACTGCCGTCCGTCAGCACATTGGGCGGCCAGCGGCCCCCCTCGGTGTCAGGCCCATGGAACGTCTCCCCGCTCGTCGACTGCCCCGCGTTCTTGTGCCCCAAACACTGCCCGTTAGGCCCGCGATTCGTACAGTGCGTCCCGCCCCCCTCTGTCCCCACGCGGCACCCGTCGATGTTCAAGGCCCCAACCCCATGCGCAAGGACGTTCCGCGCTACCGTCCCCTGGAGCGGCTTCCGCGCCAGCACCGCCGCGTCGTAGGCCACCCCGCGATCCTCCGCCGCCCCCGGCTTCACCGCGTGGATCGCGGGCTCGTAGGAGGGCTTCAGCGCCGTCCCATATCCATCCCACTCCTTTGCCTCGGGCGTGGCCGGGGCGGTCGCGTAGTTGACCTTTGCATCACCATAAAAACCTGACGGGGAATCATTCCGCTCATCCGCAAAAGATGAATTCCGATTACCTGTCACCGATGTCACATGCAACCGCTCCCGTTCAGCCCCGGCAATCCTGTCCAACTCCTTAGAAACATTGAGACTTTTCGGGAATCCTGAGCCAAACATATAGATCAAACTGTCGCGTAGCTCGAACCCCGCGTCCTCCACCGCACACGCCAGCCGATGATAGGTCCGTGTCCCGCCAAATGCCACGAGATGCCCGCCCGGCTTCAGTACCCGCAGCGCCTCGACCGCCCACGCCTGGTGCCACGCCTGCGCCTCCTGATTGGCCTTTCGCTTGAATCGATCCCGATCTTCCGACGTTCCACCGCGTCCATACGATGGCAAGATGCCGTGATCCCCATACCCGTCATCCGTGCGTTGCTGATACTTGCGAACGCGACCGCCGATGGAATCCCATTCCTTCCCCATGAATTCTAATCCATAGGGCGGGTCGCAGACCACCGCGTCCACACTGGCCGCCTCCATCCCCCGCATGACCTGCACGCAGTCCCCCCAGATCAACCGCGTCCCTGTCGCACTCAACCCCAACAAAGGTTGCTGTCCGCTGTTCTTCTTGGCCATCCGCCACCCTCTTTTTCAGTAGCCGCCCTGCCGCCGATGGTGACGGCTGGACGGCGCGTCATGCTTGCGCCGCTGGGACCACCCACGATACACCGAAGACGCCGTCCTGCACCCGCCGGAGGCCAGACAGGCCACGTCCAGCGCGACCGCGCACGCCGCACACGGATACTCGGCATGCGACGTTGGTGCAACCCCGCACACCGGACACGGAGGCAACGCGGAATAACAGTCCTCGCAGTACACCCCCTCGACCGTATCCCGCACCGTCACGTCGCGCATCCTCGCACGGATCTGTATGCGCCCAACCCGACGCTTCGCCGCCGACGCCTCGCACTGGCGGCAGATTGCGACACTGTCCGCCACCGGATAGATCTCCCAATGCCGCGCCCACGCCTGTTCCTCACGTTCCATATGGTGCGCCTACCCCTCGTCCGCCAACGGGATCACCTGGCTGGCCCCGATTCTGCGCGGTCATCCCCGTCGATCTCCTTCTCGCCCTCTGGCGTCCCCCAAATGTGGAAGATGCGCGGCTGATCGCCCCAAAGTTCACGAGCCCGTTCGATCTCCGCCTGCTGCCCCGACGAGCACCGAAAGTCGTACCAGGCGTTCTTCGGGTAGATCACGTACATCTCGTCGCAATGCCCGATCAGCGCCAGGCAGTGCGCCATGGCCACGTCCCGTTGATGCTGCTCGCTGACGTACTGCGGAATGAACAACTGCGGAGCCAACGGCACCGAACCTTGGTTCGTAATCCACTGGCACCACCGCTTGATGCTCTCGACGTTGCCCACTGGATCGTCGCTGTAGGGATGGCAGACGTAGATCACACGCGAACCTGGGTTCGCCTTTGGAGAGATCGTGAACGTCATGCGTCCGCCGACTTGATCCGTTTCAGAGCCGCACGCAGCTTCTTCTTCGGCTCCGGGGGATCCGCTACTGGCTTCGTACTCCCCTCCTTTATGAGATTCAACGGTGGCGGTGGTGGCAAGGGCGGAACCATGTTCTGCCGCTCCCCAGTCCGCACCTGCATCAACCGCTCCGCCCATTCGGCCCCGACCAAGCGCCCCTCGTAGATCACCACGCCCGGCAACCACTGTGCCGCGAGCGAGTTGCGCCCACCCGCTGTCCGCGCTTCGATCTGCACCAGCACGCCCGCCCCAGGCACCAGCATCGCCCGCGTCTCAACCGTGCCCTGCGATAATTCCTGCGTGCCCAACGAATACCACTCCGCGAAAATCTTCTTCTCGTCTGACATCACAACGCCTCCTCTTATTTCTCTTCATCCAACTTGGCCAACTCCGCTTCCAAACGCTCGACAAAACTGTCTGGACCGTCATCGTCCGAGACTAGCCAATCGATCCGCTGCACCATGATCGACGCCCGCCGACATACTCTCTCCGCATCCTTGAAAAACGCAATCACATCTGGATTGTACCCGCGACCGATCTCGTTCCCATACCTGTCCAACTCAGTACAATCGTTCGTCTCGATCAGCCTCCGGATCTCATCTGCCACATCCCAAATCTGCGACTGAATATAATTAAAATGTCCGCCGCTGATGACGTCCTCCTATCGCTCTTCAACCAAGGTTGATTCTTTCGAACTCTCAGCCCCCTGTGTCCCCGGCTCCGGCGGATCGATCCCACGCGTCGGAGTCAACGCCTTCATGGGAGTCATCCGGCGACGGCTCGCCACAACCCGCTGCTTCCTGGCCACCTTCGACTCCGCCGACCTCTTGATCCGCTTCTCTTCCCGCTCCATTCCGGTCTTCCGTCGTCCCATGTGTTTCCTCCCGTCAGTACGGATCTTCCTTGCAACGCACCCCGTTCCCATTGATTCCGATCACCTGGACCATGTTCGCCCCAACATGACTGTCATAGGTCACGAATTCATACCCAGATACACACCTTAACCTGATCTGCGATCTTTCGTTTTTATCCGTATAATACCGAGTGAAATCAAGCATCTCAATCTCAGTGTCCGTGTCCGTATCAATCTCGTCATTTCCAACAAATGGCCAACCAAACCTCCCACCCCGTACAAAACTCATAATGTTCAAGATCCCCAGCGTCAAAAGACCGGCCAGAAGCATAAAGACCAGGCAGAACAATACCTTTTGGAATAGTGATTTGGGCTCATCTGAGAAAATTCCCCAATGTCTTAGGTCCATTTCCTACTCCTTCTGTGGGTACAATCGCACATATCTTCCCTCATGCTCCAACCGCACACCAGGAACTTTGCCCTTCTCCAACCATACCTTCAGGGAACTAATCGCCGTGCTATCCATACGGTAATGGTGCTTGATTCCAGCCCACCCATAGTCCACGGTTCCATCCTCGCCAATCCTAACCTCGCGCCCGACAATGGCCTCCCTCAAAGTACACCCAGGATGCTGACGTACCTTATCGCGTAGAGCCTGGCACGTCTGCTTGTACGGGCTCCATCCTCCACCGCAGGCCGTCCCGGCCGCAAGATACGACTTCTGCTCCTCGTACAACCACGTCCGCATCTCCGCCGCGCGCCCCCGGCGATGCAATACTGGGCACCTCTCATGCTTCACAAGCAAAGAAGGGTTCTCAATCCCGGCCTCGCGCCATAGCATTTTCGACGGATCCCCAACCTCGAATACCCCGATGCCCCAATGACTCAACGCCAATCGGTACACCACGCCATTTCCTCTTCTGGAACTTTTTTGAGGAACCGCGACAGACGAATAATTCGCGTACTGCGACCAGTAGATCGCCTGCTCCAACACCTCGATCCCAAATTGCACCTTGACCTCAACCGCCCAAACTAACGGACCACGCGTCGCCACGATGTCACACGAGCGCTCTCCACGCCCCTGCCGCACCTCCTGGTACACGTCCCAGCCACCCGCCCTCAACCACGCCACAACCGGCTGAGCAACATCCGTCTCGCTGGCAGGCCATCTAGTCAACCAAAACCTCCATTACTCGTGATAGGGATTGTCTTCGATCTTGCCCTCATCCGTATCGCTCCCCGCCGTGAGGCAGTCCTGCATGCACGCCTCGCACTCCAAGCAAGATTCCTCGCCCTCGACATCCCACGCCTCATCGTCCGTGCTGCACGCAACTAACAGCGACAAACGCTCGTTCTCGCAATAGTCCAGAAGGGAATCACGGATATTATTGTCCTCTAAAAGCTGGATGCGCAGCACAGCGTTCTCCGACTCCAAACGCCGCACCGTCCGCCCACACCCAGCGCAAAAAATGCATATCAAGACCATCCATCCAAAAAATGAAGAAAAACGCATTAAAACCTCCACTTTACCGTTTCACAATCATCTCAACGAGTTTTTCTGTGTCCATCACGATGATAGCTTTCAATTTCAAAACCTCTAACCTGAGCGCTCCCACCTCGATCAACAACTTGTCCCGCTCTGCCGCCAACTCGGCAAACCTCTCCTCGCGGCAATCACACGCATGATGATGCACCGTGCAATCTCTACCTCTACTCATGACTCGCTCTTTTCATCGATCCGTTCTGACTGTAGCAGTTGTCGCATGGCAAACGCATTACACACACTCCCCGGCGAGCGCCACTCTTGAAGTTCCCGAAAAACTCCCGGCCCACGCTCCACATAGGAATTGCACGCGCATGTCCCAAAATGATGCCGTGGAGGATCGAGCTTCCGACGAACCGTTTCGTCCGACGACAGCCACCACTTACAGATCGAGCAACATCGCTTCTTCACACATCCACTCCACATCGAAAAGGAATGATCACAACCTAAAGAGGACTAGGCACGGGGCCTCAGCACGCCAACCACTGCCGGCGCACCATGTTCGTTTTTCAGCCCTTCGCATACCGTCCCCGCGCTGCGAATCAACTGCACCATTGCAGCCGTTTTTCGTAACGCCAGGCGCCCCGCGCCTAGATCCCAAAACAACCGAATAGACATCAATCCAGTTCTGTCCAGTTCGTTTCAATGCGCTCCCGTCCAGAAGACATGGAGATACCAACGCACCATAGCCACCTCGACCATGATCTCCAAACAGATTTACCACCACCGTCTATAATTTGTCAACTGACTGCTTCGGAACGATGTCATCAAAAATTATCGATCACGTCCACCGGAAACTCTCACCCCAATTCGCTCCCCAATCGCAGAAAGCTGCGACCTCTGCTCGTTCATCTTGTCGTCGATGACCTCGACCTTATTCACGATCCGATCCTGCTGCTGCGAAATCGCCTGCACCGTGGATTGCATGATGCGCTGCTCGGACTCCAACTTGGTGCTGCGATCCATCTCGGCCCGCAACGCCGACTCCTGGTCGTCCTGCCGCTGCGTCATGGTCTTCACGCTCACAAACAGCGCGCCCGCCGTGAAAATGATCGGGATGATCCACATGACGATCCGCACCCACGAATCCTTGCTAATCGCCGGATCCTGGTGAGGAGGATAGTAAGGAGCTGGGTACTGGTACTGCGGCAAACGGTATACGCCAGATACCTCTTCCACCGGATTTATCGGCGTGTTGTCCCCTGGCATGGCGTCCTCCTATTGGCAATAAAATGCAGCACATAGAACCGCACGACCAGTATACTCCTCCCCTCTATTGTTATCGAGAATTCCGACAGGAATCAACGTGGTTCGATCAGAAGACTACGAAGCACTAGCAGCAAGATCCACACTTCCAACATCTTCCTCTTCCGACTCTTCCGCATCTTCCGCATCTGCAAACAGATCCAACGTCGCCGCGCCATGAATGACCGTGAGACCTTTTCGATCATCAATGGCAATCAGCTTCAAGCCCAACGTCGTCTCGATCTTCGACAGGTACTCCTGCACCGTGCGAATTCCGCTGTTGGTCGCCAAGAAATCCGTCGCGATCAGATCCCACAAATACGCCTTGCGATCCTTTGTCTGCTCGCACTCCGCAATCACCGCCGCACGTTCTTCCGCACGATCCATGTTCTGCCGCTGCTGCGGATTCGGGCGACCCAGATTGTAATTCGGCTGACGCTCGCTACCAGCATCCGCACCCTTCCCGTCTGGATCATTGGCCGCTTCTACCGCGTTTTGATGCAACATCTCGTCCAGTTGCATCGTCGAGCAGTCCGTGCCTATGCGAGCCTTCCACTCCGCCGCGTTCTCCGCCGTCACGATGCCAACTAACATGCGCGCCTTTCGCCACCCCAACTGGCGAATCCACACCTGTACGTTCTTCGGAAGTTTGGTCAGCCATTCCTGCGTGCGGATCAGATACTGCGCCTTGCGGATCGTAAAATCCAACTCCTTTGTCACGTAGTCCGTCCATCCATCGAACCCCCACAACTTGTAGTAGGAGCCACTGAAAACCTGGATCAGCGTGTCCGCCAACGCCCAGGCATCCTCGTCACTTCGATCCCGTAAATTTAAAACTTGTTTGCGGATCTCGGCATGCTCGCACACGCCTTCCTCCTCTGGCTGTTCCCTTCCTAGTACGATGAGCCCTTGGTTTTTTTCCTTCGCTGCTACCGTCATCGTCACACCTCCGGCGTAACGCCTCCGCGATCACGTAGGCGTCCGCTATGTTATGGTTGTCAAAAACCAACCCGCGCTCTTTAAGCAGCGGGATGATCTTGTCCTTCTTAACGTTTCCCTTGCCCATGACAAGCTTCCGCGCGCTCGATACCACAACGACCCGTGGCGCGATATTGTACGCCAACCAAAGTTGCGTCTTCACCACCCCGTTGATCTCTCCGAGGTCTGCCACCGCGCCGCCTTGATGGAAGGCGTAGTGCTCCACCCCCGCCTCCCACTCGATCTCTCCTGTATCGTTCACCGCCTTCACCACGCCGATCACCCGCGACGCAATGAAAATGATGCGCTCGATCTTGTCGCGCGGAGTCGATTGTCGATCCAATTTGTAACCAACGACCTCACTCCGCAAAACCTGACCTGCCTCGTTCAACACGACGATCCCAGCCCCCGTAAGCGACAGGTCTAGGCCAAGATAACATTTCATTTTCCGGCCTTCGCCGCAGCAAAACAGGCATCTCGACAGACGCACTTTCGCGCCCGAGGATCACTCTTGATTCGACACTCGGTCAACTTCACAGGAAACGCCTCGCCCCTCGTGGCTCCACTCACTGCCGACATGCAAGCTGTCAAATCTACCCGCAAGCATTCGATAGCCGCCTCGTCACGCACCACGACGTGCTCCGCCATGCTCTCACGCAGCGATCCTGCACCCTTGCGCACATAGACGATCCGCGCACGCTCCAAACCGCTCATCCACATGTAGGCTTGCACCTGACGCAAATGCGCGACCAGCGGCTTCCCGCCCGCATGCGGATTCACATGCCCAAACAATTCCTCCCGGATCGACTTCAGCTCCAACACCTCGTGCGGCGCGTCCGGCCACGCGAGCACCCCGTCCCACTTGCCAACCAATCGAAAATCAGCAACACGACCCTTGGGCTCTTGGAACTCCCAGTAGTCACCCTCTGGCTTCGGACCCCACCCTCGCTCCGTATGCGGCCCGTGAGTAGCCCCCTCTGACTTCTCCAACACCCCGTTCAACTCGCGCTCCCAACACCCCTGGAAGACGCCAGCAAGGCCCGCTGGAAGCATCTCGTCCTGGAAGGCCCGATGATAAGCCGTGCCCACCGCGAAATTGAACAGCGTCTCGGCATCCACCTCTTCCCGCATGACGCCACCCGCTTGCATGGCCATCGCGTAAAGACGCGGACACAGGTTGTGAACGTCCGATGCCGCAAACCAAACGTCCATCGACGAGACATCCGCGATATACGGGCGTCCAGGTCGCCGCATCTTCTCAATCAACGTGTCAGCAACACGCGTTGTAACCTCACCACACAATTGGCGTGTTGCCGCCTGCATGACATCTCCGATCATGAGTTACCTCCTGCCGCGTTTTAATCCGCCAGGTATGGTTTGTCAACCTACCTCAACGGTCTCGTTCTCCGGTTCCGAACGCGGCGCGAGGCGGGAGATGTCCCGCTCCATTTCCTCAAGTCTGAATTGAAGTCGATACAGCTTAGACTCCATCCCGATTCCAGGATAGAGCACGTTGCGGAAGTGCTGCTCCCAGGCATGGGCATTGGGAAATCCGTCCATCTGAGCATACTGGTCCGTATGGATCATCTGGTCGATGGTGATCGGGCGGATCGACACGAGCACGCCAACCGCGAACGGCACCTCCCCATCATTTGCTGTGAGATACTTCGACGTGAAAACAATCTGGCTTCCGATCTCGTGTGGGCACCCGTTTGGGTATACCCGCGTCACGCTCATCGCCAGTCCCTCTTGAATCTGCTTGGTCTCGTACCGAGTGCAACTGAACATCGCTTCCTCCATCAACACGCGAACCCAGGTTCGCGTCGCAACAAGGCATCCTAACCCTTCCACAGGCCGAACGCCAGATCAACCTACCACGTTGCCCCTTGCTCACACCTGCTCTACATCAAAAAAAAACCCCACGCACAGTACCCAGGAGCCAACCCAGGCACACCACGCAACACGTAGTTGATCACCACGAGCATGCTGCGCCCCGTGTAGTGCGAATCGTCCTGGCCCAATATGCCCTCGGCACACCGTGCAACCGCAGGCACCCACTCCCGTAGCCAGTACACCTTTCCCACCTGATAGTCCCGGTCATCCAGCCTCACCTCGAACCTCTTGGTCCCCTCCAACACCGCCGCGTAATACTCCGGCAATATCTTCAGATCCACATGCTGCATCGTGGGCACCTTATCGAGGTAGGTCGTCATGGTTTCTCCAAATCGGCACTGCCGCAGCCACCAGCCGCGCCAACCGATTTACCACCCATGTTTGTGATTTGTCAACCAGGCAAGGTGACACCGCTCGACTCGTTCTTCATTCGAGCAAACCCAACATGATGTTCAGCATCCGCGTCACGTCGCTCTCCATACCAAAACTCTCCTCACACTGCTTCTGCGCCAATCGCATGCAATGTACGGCATGCGCAGCGATCTCCGCCGCGTTTTCTGCCGCGTCGATCTCAAACTCTTCCAACGTCTTCTCGGAGTTCATCCCAAACGCAGGCGGATCGGCACACGCCTCCAAAAACTCATGCACGAAAACGCCCGCCCAAACATGCCGCTCTCCAGCATTCATGGCTCCTCCATCGACCGTGAAAAAAGACCCCAACGCGGATCGTCGTCACCAAGTCGAACGACGCGAAGATCCGCATCCAAAAGGTCTCTATTGTCGCATGGTATGACCTCGTAAATATAGCCCTCTACAAACGGTGTAGAATCGCCAACGGCCAGCTCGGACCGATGGATCTTCAATATCTCTCCACCCCTCATCACGTCGAGAAGATTATTTGACATGCACGCCATTATGAAGATCCTTTCGGTAGGAACGTCTGGGCATTGAACTCACAGCCATCCTGAGCCGTCATATCCCAAAAAGACGCGACAACCCAACAGTCATGCCGCGTCGCACAACATCTGGCGAGATCTCTTACCGACCTCCACTCCAATCCAATAAACACGCCAGAAATAATAATGGCCGATCCATGCATACCACGCAATATCCGAGTGACCCTCGCGTCCCCCACCCAACGCAAACTCTCCATCCTCTCGAACAATCGTATCGTCCGGGCCACCGCAATAGACCGCGCACTCGTCCCACCCAAAACCAACGTGACCACCACTCGATTGAACATCTACGCGTTCCGTCATCGATCCATATACGGCCACGCAAACGCTGGCAGCACCCCCTGCTCGCCCAAAAAGATCACGACCGATTTGACCAGCGGATCTGAAATACTACCCAACTGCAACCTGTCGCGCTCGTCCTCCAAAATATGATATGCTAGATTTATACCAGCATCACCACACCCGTAGTTCGTGCCCAACTTCTCCACCATGCCATTGATGTCCAGCCACTCCCCCGCGTACCAGTACCGCAATGCAATGTTGGCTCGAAAGGCCATCGCCTCGTACCGAGCCCGCCATATTTTGTCCGTCAGGTAGCGCCACGCAAACCTCAAGCTCCACTGTGTCACATGAACATGCTCATGCACACACCTGGCAATCTCCCCAAGCAAATCCCGATTCCCATCCCTTGGATCTGGAAGGTAAATGGTGCGCCTGATCGTCGTCGCAAACCGATCCAAAAAACGATCCTCCGGCATCACCCCGAATATCCCCATGCCCCACGCCACGATCCTCATCAACCACGAATCTCGCTTGCGCCGTCGCCGCGTCCGATACGTTGTATGTAGTTCCTCCCACAGCATCTCGACCAATTCCGCATCGACCCGTCGTCCGACCACTTTTTTTCCCATCGCAACCTCCTACGTGATCATCGACGCACCAGAAAGAGTCACTTGAATTTGCGGATCGGCATCGACGACGGTCACAACCACGACGCCATTCTCTACCGCCACAGTCCCTCCTTCAACCCTCTTCGGCACCGCCATGCCGTGCTTCAAGGCGAAATCTAGCACCGCCTCCAACGCCTCCTGAGCCGTCAACCGATACATCAACGCTTTTCTCGAATCAGCCATCAAGCACCTCCACCGTCAGCATTCCAACTCAATCGCAATCGATCACGCACAAAATCGTCCGTATCGCATCATCTACCGCACAGATCCTGTTCACCGCCGCCCAATAGGACTCCGACCCACTATCGATCACTCCAACCTCCAAATACAACTGGGACAGCGGAATAGCCAGCGCGTCTGGCAATACCTTCAACGCCTCCGCCACAGCGCCTGCCCTGGTAAGAGTTTCTTTGCGCGTCACGTTGAATCTACCATCACACTCATCCTCGTGTTCGCTGGTCGATCCATGATCCGTCACCAGATGCCCCTCGTACAACCACAAACCCTCCGGTGGAGGATCGTCGATGTTCAAAAGACCAGACAGCCCTTTTCGATTGACCATCTCCTGAAACCACGCCTCCGGGCTCAAACTTCCATCCTTTCCAGGCGTATTGTCAGCCCATAGAGCCACCAGCTCAACTTCATCCGCACAACAAAAATCGTCGATATTCACAATGCACCGAATCATTGGAAATTTGTCCACAATCCACTCCTATCAATTCTGACTATGTCTTTGGAATTTTCTTCTTCCGCGTCGAAATCAACCATTTGTCAACAACCTCGTCCAATGGAACTCCTTTCTGCCACTCTCGCTCAACAAATTCCTTATCTGGAATTTCCAACTTGTTGTATTCACAATAATACTTGACATTGCTAATGAAATTGCACAGAAGATTTCTCTCCCGTTCTTCCTTTTTTTGTACCATCCACTAAGTATATCAATCAAACATCCAATGGCCAATCAATCCGCACGTTCGCCCTCATTTCGCAATCTCAACAACCTGGCCTCCACAGACTGCTCGTAAATCCTCCTCCATCGATCCCCGTCCGTGCCAGGCCGCCTCGCTAACATCCCCCACAGCCACACGCCTGCATCCACGACAGGACACACCAGAAACGGAATAAAATAGATCGCCAATGTACTGCCCTGCGACCATTCCCATTTCCATTCCGACAATAAAAAACAGGCCATCGCGCCCGACACAACAAAGATCTGAATAGACGCCCACCGAAGAGGCGCTCTATGCCTATGCCTCGCAGATCCATTCTTCTTTGGCGGCCCGCATTCGTACCGTGCCCAGTACCAATATCCACAATACCAATGCGCCCATGGAATAAACTTTCGAGGATGCCTCCCCTCCCATCTCCACCCACTCCACAGATGCGACAGCTCATGCATCATATTTTGCCAAAACCAAGCAACCAGCCACAGACCAGCCCACACGTACCAATTCATGGATGCACCTCCGACCGCAAGGCTTCTATCGCCATTTGCCAAACGACGGACTCAACCACCATGAAATCTTTCCCCAACGTACAGAGCCACATCCTCCGCTCCAAAACCGACATGCACTCCGCGATTACTCTCTTTCGAACGGTATCGCTTCGAATCTGCATCATGCCCTGGTCCACAAAGACCCGATCTTGATCGTCGGGATTGAGACAACGCACCCCGTTCGGCATAACCGTCTCCACGGCCAAAGCTGATCCATTGGATTGGTATCGCAGAATGCCACGATCATCTCGGTAGACCCCGATGGGAGTCCACAACGAAAAAGGTTGTTCCTCGTGCCAGTACCACTCCACCGACGATTCCGGCGGCATGTGGCAAAATTTCTCCATCCAGTTTGGCATACCATCACCTGGCATCCATCATGGAATACTCCTCTGAAAACTCGTTGAACAAAGGGCAATCCTGATCATATATCGACATCTGGTTCGCCATGAGCTTCACTTGAAGTGCGCTCACGGCCTCTTCACACCGTCGCAACTGCTGCGCGCACACCACAGACATCACAACGGGAACCGGCTTTCGAAAAGATCCATACTCCCGCTCGATTATCGTTCCGCAAATCATCCCGAACATAAAAAGGACGACCGACAATATCCCTAGAAACAATTTCATTTCGTTCTCCTTTGATTCAAAACAAACGATGCCAACGGAGGCAAACATTCGTAGCACGTCGGCACAGCCCACCGTCGTCGATCATCCTCGACTGGCCCACCACAGGTGCAACATTGCAACCTGCCCTCCAGCTCATCCACCCGCCGACGCAATGCCGGAGCACATCGACAATGACCACGAACATCCCCGCACCCATCCTCTAAAACTTTTCTGTAATCATCCTCCATCGCCTTAATTCGCGCCCGTGCATCTCCCAACGTCGCTTCCAGCAAATTCTGCTCGACCATCAAGTCCACCAGACGCTTAGGACTCGCATCTCCGCCAATCGCCACGTTGATATATGACGAGATCCGCATGGCATCCTCAACCGTCAGGAAAAACTGAATGCAGGTGTCTTCCCGGTATCCGTTTGGCAGCTCGATCTTGAAATAGCGCTGGTTGGAATGCGACTCGATCCGACAGCGAACACTTCCGAGATCCAGAATCGCCATCGGCGCACCTATCCTTTCCGTGCCCACCCCGATGCCTTCGTAAGCATGTCACACCATCAGGCCATCGGCATCATCTACGAACCGAACCACGGATGTCACCAGTCACAAGATAGTACAATTGACACGCCTGGCACCAATCTGCATCGTCCGGTCCGCGCCCTCCGCACGTACACCAGATGTCCACCTCCTGGCTCAACTGCTTCCTCCATTCCCTCTGCTGAGCCAACCCCTTCTTGACCAGCGCGTGCATCCACTGCGCCATCGGATAGGATGCCACATTCGTCTCCTGCGCAATAAACCGATTTATCGTCCCATCTCCCGATACCAACGCATCCTTCTCTCGATTCATATCGTCCACTATCGACGTCCACTCCATGCCAGAATCTAAGGACATCGCGATCTGCATCTGCCTCTGCCGAACACGGTCCTGAATTTCCGTGATATCCAAAAACATCGTCCCGTCCCCCTTCACGATATCACCTTCCGACGCCCCGCGTATCGGAACCGCATCAACGCACAACAAGACACCCGATGCCGCGCATACCCATGCCGCAGATCCCAACGCGACAAATACTGGACACCCGTCCCCATCATGGCGATACCGAATCACACCCCCATCCTCGTCAAACAATCGAAATACTTGCCAGCGCTGAAGAGTCGATAGTTTTACCTCGTGCCACAACCCGTCGTCGTCCAGCACCTCTCCCCTCCATCGACTATCAAAAAACATCGATCCCAATCATCTGTTTTTTATGGTCAGAGCATCACTGACCTCTTTGATGAGACTATAACAACTCTGACAACGGTCGTAACAGTCATGCACATCACAATCGAACAGACACCGGCTGACCCCCCGAATCGCCGCCTGCGACGCCTCATCGCTACGTTGCTCTGCCTCTAGTCCATCTTTAACAAGCATTTCGCATGTTTGCTTCTCCACGATAGCCACCGACAACTCTGTCTGCGTAGCTTTGAGTTGATCGTTCAAATCCTGAATATGAAACAATGCGCACACAATGGTGCTCACACCGAAAGAAATCGCAATTAGAAACAATATTCCGATCAATTTCATGACGACCTCTCAATCATGCACCCTCATCCCAGCATTGTAAAAGTCCTCGAATGCCCGCCCCAGAAACATCGAAATGCATCCCCATCCTACCCCCGATCCGCGCTCCCACGCTCCAGGTCCAGTTGCCGCCGCCAACGGTCCCCATCCGTGCCCGGTCGCCGCGCCCACAACCCCCAGAGCCAGAAGCCCGCGTCCACCGCCGGACAGACCAGCAACGGCACCATGTAGAGGGCCGACGCCCCCTCTCCATAAGCAATCAGCGCCCAGAGGCCCCCGAGGCCCACGGCGATCTGTACGGCCGCCCACCGGATCGGCGCACTGTGCCGCCGTCGCGGCGACCCGTTCTCCGTCGCCAGGCCGCTCTCGTACCGCGCAAAGTAAAACCGCCCCTCGTATCGGTGCATCCAGGGCACGAACTTGACCGGCTTGCGCCCCTCCCAGATCCAGCCATTCCAGAGGTGCGACAGCTCATGCACCACGTTCTGCCAGCCCCAGGCGACCAGCCAGAGCCCGGCCCATATCCACCAGTTGATCTCGCTCATGGTCATTTCGCTCCGTACTCCAAGATGACATCGCACGACTTGCGGCCATCCTCCTCAGTTCGCTCGTTCAGGGGAGACAACACGCGGCAGGGATTCGAGACGCACCACCCGGTCTCCAGCCAGACCTGGGTAGGCTCCCCGTTGGGCCGCTCGTCCGGCACATCCGCCAACCATGCCTTCAGCTCGCGCACCGTCACGCCATTCGCATTTTCAAAAATCTTGATCATCTTTCCCTCATCCCCGCGTTATAAAAATCCTCGAACGCCCGCCCCAGGTACGCCCTGCTCACGGGGTTGAGCGCCTCCATTTTATCGATCAATTCCCAATGCCCGTACCCATTCTTCCGCAGGTTGCAGTAGGCCCGGTAGACGCCACGAAGCGTCCCCTGCGTCACCACGTCACGGTACAGATCGCGCAATTCCGTACTCTTCTTCGCCAACATCAAACCATTGGCTTGCTCCATGGCCTCTTGCACGCACTGGACCGCCAACAACTGGTCGTAGTCCTGCGCCGCCCGCTGCGCCGCATCGAGGTCCGGGAACCACCCAAGGTTGCTCCAGGCCCCCTTGATACGGGCCACCCGCAACACCTCATCCACATAGACGTAGGTCGCTCCCGTGCCCACAGAAAGCGCCTCACGCTTTCCCTTCTTCCCGCGTGTCCACGTCAACGCTGGTATCGGAATCATGTCCATTTGCAGAGATCCTCCTACGTCTGAGCCACGAACAGTCCTGCTCCCAATGTTGTAAATGTCATCCAATACCCGACCAAGACGCACCCGTGCGATCTCGATCTCAACACTGGCATCGGAATCATGGCCATCTCCATCATCCATTTCGCTTCCATCCGTCCGGCAAGAATCCCCCGTTGACGATCCACTCGTCAAGCGCTTGGAAGAGATCCCGCGCCTCCTCGAACTCCTGCGAATCCCAGACCTCGGGGTCAACGTCTGCAAACAGTTTTCTTAGTTTCTTCAGTGTTTCATTGGGGTCCATCGGACACCTCCTACACGAACATGTCAGCGAACATTTCTGGCGCGAGAACGATCCCGTACCGCCGCCCCTTCACCAACTCGAACAGCACGATCCACATCCCCACGTTGGCATCATGCTCCTCATGATCGCGATTCAAAAACCGCACCGCCTGGTCCGCTGGCGGCAACCGCACGCCAATCACTATGCCATCGATCCACTTCGCCACCTCGGCAAGATTGTCTACCGTGACCTGTCTTGCCTCGATGGAACATCGCACCCGTACTCGCGTCATGGTTCTGCACTCCTAGCCGCACTCGCGTGCGTCCTCCATGTCCGTCATCACCGTCAGCAACCCCAGCAAGTTGCCCAGGCGCGTCTTGCCGTCCTGCCGTATGAACACACCCTGGATGCACAATCCGCGCAACAGATCCTCGACCATGACAAGATCGGCACCGTCTACGCCCACAGCCGTGTACACCAGGCGCACGGCCTCCACCGGATCGGTCGGCAACAGATCGAACTGATCGATCTCAAACCCGCCGTCATAGTCCGCCCCATTGGTCGTATTGCTGTACTCCGACCAGAAGTGACCCTGGACCAGCCAGAAACCCGGCGCGGTCGGACTATCGTGATCATCGAGGTCCAACAGGGCAGCCAGCCCCATCATGCCAACCTCTTCCTCAAACCACCCCACGTCATCCAACACGTCTGGCGCGTGCCGCTCTCGACACCCAAACACCGCGACCACCGCCGCCTCGTCCGCACAATCTCCGACGTGGATCACCGCCGTGATCGTTCCGCTATCGCTCATGGCTCCTCTTTCTTGGGAGTATTGTCATACTTCAAAACAACAAGCTGCCCCTTGGCCTCTGTTAATTCACCCTGCAACCACGCCCCGCTCTTAATCGCTTCACGCAGTTCAGCCTTGAGCGCGTCACGCTCTGCCTCCACGGCCCGCATCGGATGCTTGGGGCACGTCCCGATGTGCGCCCCGATCTGCGTCGTCGCGTCCGGCGCGTCCAAGGGGAACCGCTCCCCGCAGTACGCGCAGTAGGTCTCGCCCTTGAGCCGCGCCACCTCGGCCACCAACGCCTCTGCCTCGCGCCAGCGCAGCGCATCGAGCAGTTCGGCTCGGCAGCTCTCGAGGTCGGCCTCTACGGCGGCCCGGCTCGCGTTGGCCCGATCCTCCCGCTCCATTGCGCTCAGCGAGGTAGATGCGCTCACCAGGATGGCCCCGACCAGGAATATGACAAACACGACTCCTTACAAAGCATTGAACGTCATGGCGCCTGATCCTCGCTCGACGCGGCGGCGCTTTCGGGGATTTCGGGCATCTCACGTTTGAGGTGGTCGTGCATCGCCATCATGGCGTTCGCAAACCATCCCACCATAGTGTCCTGGTTGATTGCCAAGTTGTTCTTGCAAAAAAATGCGGCCCAGGCCCGCGCGTCGGGGTTGCTGTGGATGCTATGGTCGTAATCCGCCCCGTCATGCGTCGTCGGCGCGAACTGGTGACCGCAACTGTCGCACTCCCATCGGTCGCACCGCCCCTCGGCGGCGTCGCCAGTCGGCACATACACCACGCGCTGATGAGCACAGGTCGCCTTTTTCACACCTAACCTAAAACCACCCATTGCTGATATTTCGCTCATGGTTCCTCCTCCATCTTTCCGTTGCTGGTGTTCCACTTCCTTATGATGTCGGCTGGAATGCCTTCATAGCCAACGCTGCACGCGGGGCATTGAATGATATGGGAGTCGCGCTGCTCCTCGTAAAAGACGACCTCTTCCAATTTGATTTTCGCGCACGCGCAAAAGGGGCAGGGCTTCAGCTCGATCATGGCTCCTCCTCGGGAATCACGGGGTCCGCATCCACCATAATTCGCAATTCCCCCTCCTTGCCCCCGTTATACGTCCCATAGAAGGCGTCCCGTGCCGCCCGAAACACCGTGACCTGCATACCTGCCCCGCACTCCATCACCACCGGCACCCAGTCTGGCGGATCCCACATACGGAACACGTCGCCAGCCCGAATGTCCGCCAACATGCACGTCTGCCACGTCCCGTCCGCCTGCTGCCGCTCCACACGACGCAATGTCTCACTCATGGCCCCTCCAGGATCTTGGTAATATCTGCCATCGCGTGAAAGCACAATTGGCATGTTTCTGTGCATCCATTGGGCAAGGACGGCTCACAGACGACGATGCGCGACACGGCGGGCGACTGCTGCTGGCGCACCGCGATCTCCTCCTGCGCCCCCGCCAACTCCATCTGACACGTCACCAGATCCATCTCGCAGGCGTTCCATCCCTGGACCTCCCACCCCTTGGGAACTGGCGTCACGGGCTTCGCCGGTAGAAAGATCACCCTGCCGATGATGATCCCCAACACCCCCATGCCAAGAGAAATAAAAAGCAACGCTCCCGGCGTAACACCCCTCATGGCTCCTCCATCGACTGGATTTTAAGCATCGCTCTGCCTAGCTCTAGCTGGCAATTCACGAGGTCTTGCTCTAGGTCGGATTGTGTTTCTTTTAACTCAATGACATCTCTCGACGGGTAAAATACGATAAAAGACAAGATAATAAGAAACCCGACTACAAATAGTATTGAGGAAACCCAACATATCAAACGATAATCTTTTTCTACAGCAGCTCGTATCCAATCGCTCATGGCTTTCCCCCTTCTCGGCAATCGCATTGGCGCATGAGATTTTGCACCTGCTTCGTTAGGTATTCATTGTCTATATTGGCTGACGCCAGCTCGTGGAAAAGAACACTTATAATGATTGCCCCCAATATAAATGCCAGCAGTACGAGTGTTACGACTGTTATGAAAGCCTTATACGCCGTGGAATCTCTGCTCATGGGGCCTCCTCCGACGGTTTCGTCATCCGCCTGCTCCGTCGTCAATAGCGGAACGTATGCCGATCCCCGCATTGGTTTGCACCCAACCCAAGGATACGGCCTCCCATCAATAATCCCCATCTCCCCAATCCTCGCAAAAGTATCCTCTTGTGCTGGGATCGTCACGATGAAGATCGGGCATCCATCCTGCGCATTCTGCCAGCGCACGGGCATGCCATTCGGTTCAAACATGCGCATGACCTGCCACTGATTTAGATCCGAGAGCTGGACAGGCTCCCAAAGCCCGTCGTCAGTCAACACCTCCACCCGTCGCATCTCTTCGCTCATTGCTCCTCCTCAAGAATTGACCAACTTGTCAACGCCACGCAAGGGCAGCAAGGGAAGCTTTATCCGTACATGCTCCCCCTCGACTACAACATCCATGATCGGAGAACTCGTCACGATGAAAATGCGACACCCATCCGGTTCGTTCTGCCACCGAATCGGCCTGCCCTCTGACTCGAACACGCGCACGACCTGCCCCTGCTCCAAATCCGCGATCTGAACCGACTCCCAGATCCCCGCATCGTTCAATACCTCCACCCGCCAAGTTGCATCCATCATCGCTCACTCCTTTGGCCGTACCGATCAGTCTTCGGCATGATCCCACGAACCGGCACGACATCCTTCCGCAAACTCCGCAAAGCCAGGACAAAACTCAAGCTCGCGCATCGAAACCTGATCCGCCATGCACTCCTCGCGCAATCTCATCAGTTCCCGTCTGCACGATAGATTACGCGCCTCGCAATGCGGAGTACCTGTCTGCTGGACCTCCGACGCCTTCGCTGCACTCTCCGGCGGAAACACCGCATCGAACACCAATGCCAACGCCGCAAACCCAACTATTCCAAGTATCGCTACAAAAAATTTCATTTCGATCTTCTTTCTTTGATCCGTCTCAATCTACCCGTATTTTCTACGGCTCGAATGTCCCCGATCCGAACCCTTCAAATTGTAGATGATCGACCAGCCACGATACGTCGGCGACGCAATCCGACCTCCGCTTTCCCGCTGGCTCTCCATATCCATCACCAATTCACAATCCAAACAGGGATACTCCGCATGGGACGTCACATGCGTCCCGCACACCTTGCAGGTCGGGAGCGACAGGTAGCAGGCGAAACAGTACGCGCCCGCCTCGGTATCCCGCACCTCATTTTTCAACGCATTCACACGTACCATCGCATGCGAATTACCCGTGCGATGCACATACGACAGCGATAGGCATCCTCGACACGGTTCCCCAGGCAAAACAACCGAAGACTTCCACTGAGCAACTAAATTCATCCGTCAACCGCCTTCTAATCCACAAACTCATCCTTCAATAAATTTTCAATCAACTGCTTTCCAACATCCCCTCGACATATCTCTGCAAAACTCACAAACCCAGGGCAATTTTCCAACTCGCGCATCGAAACTTGATCCGCGATATACCCTTGTCGCAATTTCCTAAGATCCCGCTCGCAAGCATCAACAGCACGATTCCAACGATCCGCCGCATCCTGTGACGCCGAAAGTTCTGCCTTGTACCAATCCAATTCAGCCTCGCAAGGATCGATAACTTTTACCACCGGCGCAGTCGGTCGTTTAAACAATGTGAAATATATAAATACGCTACCCATGACACACCCCACTAAAAATGTGCCAATAGCAAACCAAGCAATTTTGCGTAAATCATTGTCAATCACCGCCATTATCCAATCTCTCATAGCTCCTCCTGCGCAGCATCTAGCGCTGATCGACATTTCTCCAATTCGACCATGGCCTCTTCACATCCTGCGACCGAACGATAATGGTAAATCACTCCACCCAATATGACCCCTATGAATAGAAGAAATATGACAAACAGAAACATCTTAACCATATCCACCACAGCATCTCCAATTCCTTGTCCCCAGCTCATGGCTCCTCCTCCATCCGACACAAGGTCAATTCTAGCGCCAAGGCTGATACCTGTTTCTGTGCCTCCCGCAACTGGATCTGTAGATCGTCGATCTGTCCGCCTCTAAGAAAGGCCACACAGATTGCTACGATGCCGATAAGGACCGGCACGATGCCAATTTCCCCACGCCACTTGCTCATGGCTTCTCCTCCGTAGCGCCCAAAATCAACGCCAGGTACTCCGCAGCGATGACCCGATCCGACGCCTTCTCATCCTCGGACAACTGGTCGTAGGTCATCCCCGCCTGCCTCTCCCACTTATCAATGCACGCGGCATCGCATGTTCCACCCGACCGTGGTTCCAGCCGTACAAGACTGCCCTGCCAGTGCATCCACGTCGCCCAGACCTCATGCGCCTTCGCCGCCACCCGCTCGCGCAGCGCCTCCCGGTCCAATTGGGCCTTGCATTCTGGTATCGGTCGCTCCGTCGGCAGATTGTCCCAATCTGGCGTGCGCAACCTGATCACGAAAGAACGCGGATCTCCAGGACCGATGACCGATCCGGGATCGCAATCGCTCCCGTAGGACTGCGCTTTCTCCTCTCGCGCCTCCTTCGCCCGCGTCACCTTCTCCACGACCTCTGCAATCACGGTGCGCGCCTCGTCCAGCTTAGCCTTGAGATCATCCCGATCCGCCACAAGCTCCCAAAGCTGTTCAGACGCCGACAGAACTCGCCAATAAGGGGCACCCGTCGTCGCATGCCCGCCCGCCTTTTCCAGAATCGAGAGGATACGATCCACCTCTTTCCAGCCCCGATCTCCCTTCGCCTTGTCCAGATCGACCTGTAGCGCCGCGATCTTGACTTCCGCCTCCGCGCACGCCTTCCTCTCTTTATCCCGCTGCGCGACCAGCGTTGCTATCCGCTCCGCCACCGGGATCATCACCCCGGCATCCGTCGTCACCCCGTCTGCCGACACGGTCGCCGCCTGCTCCTCGGGCGTGTACGGTCGCCAGTCCGGCACCCCAGCCTTGTCCAATTCCAAGCGAGCCGCTGTCCATCGCTGGTCCCAGCGCTCGAACTCGCTGCGATCCTTCGCCATGGCATTCCGTAGATCCGTCAACTCTCGTTGTAACCGCTCCACATCCCCTTCGTGGTGGCACGCTCCCGGATCGCAACCGATCCCACAAGACTTCGCATTCGCCTCCCGCTCTGACATAGCCCAATTCAGAGACGCCACTAAATTCTCTATCACTGGGCGTGTCTCCTCCAAGTTTGCCCTAAGATTTCCCCGATTAGCCACCAACGCCTGGACCTGCTCAGAATAAATCTCAACCTGCTTCCGCGCCTCGCACAACCGAAGTCGATACTCTCCCAACTCTGCCAAGACGTTCAACATCCGTTCTGCCAACGAATACCAACGCGGCGGCAACACGGCGATCTCCTCCCCGCTGAGCCCCTCAGTCTCCTGGGCAGACATCGGACGTGATTCCCTGTACCCCGCAGTGCTCAATATTTGATGCAGATCCCTCAACTCACTGTTGTCTGCTGGCACCGCATGTGACTTGTCCTCACGCTCTACACAATCCCGTTTTCGCGCCAGCCGCTCGCCTGCCAGCAACGTCTCCAGATCTCGGATCTTCTGCCACGCCTGCGTTCCATCCGGCACCGCCGCCACCGGACCAATGGGAACCCATCCCGCAAACTCCTGCACCTTGATTCCCCCATGCGGATGGCTCACCCAAATGTTCTTGGACCCGTCCCGCACGACCTGGTACACCGCCCGTTCCGGCCCCGTCGTTATGCCACGCTCGAACCACCACCACCAGGGGCGTCCAGGCTGTACCGAGTCGAACTGCTGGCCAGGCTGCACTTGTCCATCGCCGCCCACGCCAGGCATCTCACCCGATCTTGTCGTCATCGTAGGCAACACAAATGACGCGAACCCAGGTTCGCCTCTAACAGGAGGCTGCGGCACCTCCTCAAATGACTCGACCCGCCAAACAAGCTGGGCATCCCCAACCTCGACCGGACGACGAGACCCGACAAAGCACAGCCACAACTTGCCATGCTCATCGCGTGTCACCACTCGCGCCACAGGATCAGTGTACCCCGGTCGGTGAAAGTACACCCGGCAATGCTGCCCAGGATGGATCCCGTCAAACACGGCCAACGGATCTTTGCTCGACTTCGGCATTTCTGTCCCGATCCCATCCGGCACGTACTGCACCCGCTTCAACTGCTCGTCCAACCACGCCTCCTGCGCCAATGTCTCCGCCATTTCCCCCGGCGGCTTAGCTAGCGAATGGAACATCTCAATCGGCACGCACGGAAGCGCATCCCCGTTCGCATTGAGCGCCAGATCTCTCGAATCCATGGAGGCCGCCAATACCAACCCGATCCCCATCCCGCAGGAACTGCCATGCTCTATCCCAGTAATTCGATGCCAACCTCCATCCCACGACACCATGTCCCCAATGGCCACCCCGACCATTTTCGCCTCTATCTCATGAGGCACGACAACCACGCGGCCACGACCCTTGATCCTATATTCCAGACATCCAGATTGATGATCCAGACTCCACACGCGACCCTCATTTGTCATATCGTTTCCCCTTCCGTGAACGTGTACCGCCAACGCCCCACCCGCCGCAGCACCGCCGGTCCGTGGTCGCCTGGCAACCTGTTATTGCTCACGCCAACGTGGCCCTCCAGCAGCCGCCGGAAGGCCCCCTCGTGCTGGACGTCCCCGCTCACCCGCATGTAGGATTTCCGGCCCGCGTCCAGGCGCGCAGCGAGGTCGCCCACGCTGAAGTCGCCCATGCCCTGGTCGCGCCACCAGCGATGCACGCCCCGCAGCGTGAGGAAGCTCTTCGGAGAACTCCAGAAGACGTGATGCTGCCAGACGTCCGACCGATGCCCGCTGCCCGCCGCATCCGCGTCCCAGGTCACGATGATGCCCACCTCGGGGCCGCGACAGCCCAGCCCACTCGGCGGGGACTCGATGTGGCTCGGCAACTGCCAGTGGATCTGCTGCCGCCCGAGGGCGCGAATGAACCCCGGCCCCGTCTTGCGCCCGAACGGATCAAGCCCGCTCACATGGATCGCGCTGTCCCCCCGCGTCACCATGTCGAAACCAAAGATGTCCTGAACACTTGGATCGCAGTCGTCGACCCGGCTGCACTCGATGTCGCAGGGGTAGCCCAGGATGCGCTGGGAGCGAAACAGCCCGTAGATGCGCGCCTCGCCCACCGCGTCCTCGGGCACTGTGTACAACGATCCTCGTTCGCTCATGGGTCCATCCGTAGTCATGATCGCCTCCGGGCCTCGGCATCCTGCCGGGCATCTCAAGGGACTGGCTTAGCGCCTTTCGCGGCGTTCGTCAACCGCTATCCAGCCACCTCGTTGTACTGGAACGACCCGTCCCGAAACCGCACCAGGCGAAAGCTCGCCGTGCGGATCGCCTTGAATGGCTTCGCCGCTTCTACCGTGCTTGGTGAACCCAATGGCTTTCGGATCACACGATGGTACACCGGCAACAGCGGGACGACGACCTCGCCATATTCACTCTGCCCATCACGCCATAGAAACAACGCCTTCATCCTTCACCGTCCTCGTCGTCGATCTTCCCGTCCTGTCGCAGCGCTCGACACGCCTCGAAGTGAACATCCAATGTATCCTTCGGCCCGTCGCCCATCCAGAAAATACTCTGGTAGCGCTCCCGCGTCTTCGGGTCGCACTCCCAGACCATCGTCTCCGCGTACCTGGGGGCCAAGCCATAGCACGCCGAGCTGTCCCGGTTGATCGTGCTCACGAAAAAGAGCTGCTCCCCGTACCACACGTAGCTCTGCATGACATGCTCGCTCTTCATCGCATCCTCCCGCACTCCGCGCACTGGCACAGGCCCAGCCCGACGCATTCCCGCGCGCAGAAGGCGCTGAGCGGTCCGTTGCGCGGCACGAACCGATCACAGGCCGGTTCGGGTGCGTCCGGATCGAAATCCACCGCCCGCACGATGGATGAAAAAGAGACCGGCTCCGGCGGCGCCTGATCGAGCGCGCGCCCCACCGCAGCCGCCACCAGCTCCAGCGCCCGCCGCGCCACGAGGCGTATCTGCGCCTTCCGGGTATCGGGCAGCCCCTCGAACGAGCCGCACTCGCCAGCATCGCCCATGACGGCCCACACCATCGCCGCCACCCTGTCCGCGTTCTGGTCGTCGCTCTGGCGGGCCGCGCGCAATGCCACCCCCGCGTACCGCGACGCGTCCTGGCGCCCCAGGCGATAGGCCAGGCGTGCGATCTCCATATCCCGATCACTCATGTGGCCTCCCCTCCTTGTCCACGTCGATCATGCGCCGCATCCCATTCGCCCACTTCGCCTCGATTTTCGCAATCGCCCGTTGCACCAGCACGACCGCCGCCTGCCGCTCGACGCGATGCGCCGTCCGCTGCGTGGTATCGCCCCCGCAGGCGTCCGCGTAATAGTTGATCGCCGCCCACAAGCGCTTGTTATCGACGTCATCCATGCCACATCTCCTCAGCAATCTCTTTCAACGCCATCCGCATCCGTTCCAAATCCGCATCAGACTCTGACGGATCGCTGCCATCCCGCATCTCGTAAGGCCACCCGCTATCGAGCAGATTTGTCAGACAAGCCCATGCAGCCCGTCGCGCACGTCGCTTAGCCTCACGCGCGTTCATGGTGTGCCCGCCACCTTCTGGTGGTACTCCTCGACCACCCGCTTGATGAGATCCCCCGTCCAGAACTGCTTCTCACCAAAGGCTCGCGCCAGATCCGCTGGATAGTGC
>Ga0315297_10000301_pt1 | contig 28185 bp, 36 predicted proteins | sample YL17G15_0_MG_FD_203628 | JGI IMG/M metagenome (GOLD analysis project Ga0315297, IMG submission 203628) | Sediment microbial communities from Yellowstone Lake, YNP, Wyoming, USA - YL17G15_0 | ecosystem: Environmental > Aquatic > Freshwater > Lake > Sediment | place: USA: Wyoming | collected...
TTTTGCAAAAAGGTTAAATCAGTTCACTACAAAACTTTGGATTCGGAGCAATGGTTATGAAGGCACACTAAAAGCCTTTGGAAATTCTCTGAAGCGATTGCAATTAGATTACATTGACCTGTACCTGATTCATCAACCATTTGGCGATGTGTATGGTGAATGGCGTGCGATGGAGGAACTGTATCAACAAGGCAAAATCAGAGCAATCGGGGTTTCAAACTTTCATCCTGACCGAATCATGGACTTGATGATTCATAACAAAATAACGCCTGCGGTAAATCAGATCGAAGTAAATCCTTTCCAACAGCAAATTGACACACAAAAGTTTTTACAAGACAACAGCGTTCAGGTTGAAGCATGGGCTCCATTTGCAGAGGGAAGGAATAATATTTTTCAAAACGAAATCCTGCTATCAATTGCCGCAAGGCACAAGAAAAGCGTTGCCCAGGTAATTCTCCGCTGGCTTGTACAAAGAGGAATCATTGCTCTTTCAAAATCAACCCGCAAAGAAAGGATGATAGAAAATATCAGTGTGTTTGATTTTGAGATAAGTGCGGAAGACGTGGCGGCTATTACAACTTTAGACACAAATACCAGTAGTTTCTTTGACCATCGTAACCCTGAAATGGTGAAATGGCTGGGCAACAGGAAACTGGATGTTTAGTGAATGAGTGTCTGCCACAGCGAAAGGTGTCGCTTTCAGGCAAAAAGAAAGTGAATTTCACACGAAACCGATCGACAGATAGTTGAGCGGGTTGCGGAAATTGCGAAAAAGGAAAGGGTTCCGCGCTTGCATATCGCGCTGGCCTGGATGCTCTCCAAGCCGATTGTCACCGCCCCAATTATTGGGGCTACCCAGCCTCACCACCTGGAGGACGCCATCGCGGCCCTCTCTGTTCATCTCACCCCGGATGAAATCCAGCGTTTGGAAGAACCCTATCGCCCCCATCCCATCATCGCTCACTCGTAAGATGAAAACAACCAAAAAAACGCCCCTTCGGGGGCGTCTTGCTATTTGTTTCTTCGTGGATCGTGCTTGTCCATCTGGGCAGTACGCTTCATGTAATCATCCAGCGCTTCGCGCTTGACCAGCCAGGTTCGGCCGATCTTTACCCCATCCAGGCTGCATTGTGGGGCTTGTTCGCTCATGTTCCAACCTCCTCACTCAAGCTACCTGCCATCAGGAAGATGTCCGATCTCATCACAACGAAGAACAAATTCTGATCGAAATTTCTACAAGGTTTTCCCGAATATCAGCTCGATTATGCCATTTTCTACTATCCCAATCGACGCCACTCAGGTTATCTCCACCATATAATATCTGACCTAATTTCACATTTCTAAACTTTGCCACGGCAAAAAAAGCCGCCGCTTCCATCTCAACTGTGACGCAGCCCTCCGATTTTCTCAGTTCTACTTTTTTCTCTGTCTCTCGATAAAACGCATCAGTAGTCCAGGTTCTTGCCTTAATATAAGCTATCTTGTATTTATTGAAATCTTCTTCGATCTTTGCAACCACTTCTGGGTTGCATTTAATTTCTCTGGCTGGTGCAAGGTAATGATAAGAAACACCTTCATCTCGTATTGCTGAAATGGGAATGATCAGATGCCCAACCGCGATATCTTTTCTTAGTACACCCGCGCCACCGCAGACAATGAATTTATTGAATCCATAGGCAATTAATTCTTCCAGGAAAGCGGCAGATCCAGCCGCGCCTAAATATCCCAGGAATAAATGGACCTTTTTCCCAATGTACTCCATTTCATAGATCGGGATATCCAGGGTCTCACAATTCAAATACTTGACCACTTTTATCCGCCCCTCCTTTTCCATGTTTTCAAGGACTTCACGGAAAAATGTGATCACACAATATTCGTATCCTTCGGTTTTTTTATGGGAAAAGGATGGCTCGATTTTTGCAACTTGCGTATCATCATATTCCAATATTGGGTATTTTGCTTTTTTCATGAAATGCTCCATCGATCCTTTTCAGCAGCCCGATCACAAAGCGGATACCATCCTGCGGCGATCGCTCTCGCCTGGATTAATTATAGCTTGACTTGTCTTGATTGCTCCGATCTCTTGTATAACATCCCCAAAGGGGAGAACGCCAGTATACAAAGGGGATTAATTTTCGTACACGCTTTTGATACTCAGCATAGCCGGAGAATTTTGCCTTCAACCATTGTTCTTCCCGAGGGGCCTTGATACCAAAGAGCACCAACATAAAGATCATCTATGGTTTACCGCAGTTGTCAACTGCAAACCGCAGCCCACCACCGCACCCAGTACAGCGCCGGCGATCATATGCATGATGAACGACCCGCCGTACCACTGGAGCGTTGCAGCTGCCGTCATCTTCAGCAGGATGGGGGTGGTTGCCAGCAGCGGCTGGCTCAGGATCTCAACATACAGGATGCCCAGGAGGAGGTACTTTCTCTGGGTATACACCCGCGGGGTTTTGACCCGCGTCACCAGCAGCCCAAAGATCGCCCCGATCAGCGGCCCGACCGTATAGTGGGTTGCCACACCCAGTAGAATGGTGCCGGTCATCCCCACGTTCTGCATCGAAAAGAAGTGTGCCGCAGTGTCACCAACGATGGAGAAGCAGGTCAGGGTGGGCAATCCGAATGCAGCCAGTACGGCCATTAAGGTCAGGTCCATGGCGAGCGTACCGGCGATCCCGCCGAACATTCCCCATCCCAGGCTCTTCAAAAAGCTGGTGGAGGGGTTCCGGGCGGTGCCGTGTGCAGTACCTTCGAGTGTTTTTTCCATGGTTGCGTCTCCTTCATTTTGGATCATGTTATTCCGTGACAAAACAGGTCGGTCCATGTTGCACCCTCTGATAACGACTCAGGAAGCGGTGGTTTTCGTTGCATGACCCTGGGCGAGAACGATGCCTGTTCGTGGGCGTCGGGCGGGCAGCATTGACGGCAGCTTTTTATCAGTTTTCACTCGGACCGGCTGGGTGGTCACCGCGTCCGGCAGCTCCTCTTCCACCTTGCGCAGACGTGGGGATAAATAACCGACCGCTGTAACCAGGGTGAGCAGCAGGCCCATGCAGACGAATAACAAACCGATGCCGCGTCCGGAGCCCATCCCGATAACCTGCCCGATGCTTCCAGCCAGGGGACCGTTCACCGCCATCATCGGCTCAAATACACGGTCAGCCAGCGGACCGGCGGTCAAATAGGTCAGCAGAGGGGTCGCCAGGACGATCGTCCGCCGGATGGCAAACACCCGCCCCTGGACATCCGCGGCAACTTTTTTTTGCCAGATCACCTGGTTGGAACTGGAAAGGATGGGCACGCAGAAGCATGCAAAGAAACCGCTAATGATGATGAGTCCCGTGGAAGCCCGCAGCCCGATCAGCGCCGAGAACACCCCCAGCAGGATCATGAAAATGATCACTATTCTGATGCGGCGTTTTGGTCCGCCCCAGATGCTCATGAGGATTCCTCCCGCCAGGAAACCGCTGGCGCTCAACGACATTGTCAGACCCAACTGGGCGGTTGTGGCGAAGGACAGGATAAGCGGTGTGAAGAGCACAACCGTCATCTCGATCGTGAAGTTGGAGAGGGCGAACAACAGCATCAAGGCTCCCAGGCCGGGTCTCGCCATGATGTACTTCCAGCCGTAGGTCATCTCTTGCAGCATCGAGCCGGAACCGGCTCGCCCCTCAGCCGTTGCCTCCGCCCGGGGAATGCGGATGAAGAACAATATGGAGATGGCGAAGAGGAACGATGTGAAATCGATCATGATCACGCCTGCAAGGCCGATCTTTCCCATCAGTCCGCCCGCCACTGCGGGGGCGATGAGAAATTCCCCGATCTGCACGATCTCCATCATGCCGCTGGTGCGACCCAGGTTTTTCTTTGGAATCATCTGCGTCATGGCTGCCTGCATGGAGGGCATCCGCAGGCTGCCGAAAGCGCCGCTTACAAACACCGCAATGTAGATGTACCAGACCTGCAGCCCGCCCAGCAGGTACACGATGGCGATCGACAGGGTGCTGATTCCAGCCCCAAGGTCGCTAATGAGCATCGCCTTGCGGCGATCCCAGCGGTCGATCAGGGTGCCTGCCAGCGGTCCCAGAAGAACCCCCGGCAGCACAAAGAACATTGAGATGAGGGCGTACTGGGTGATCTCCCCGGTCTTCTGGTAGACCCAAACCCCCAGTGCGAAACTGGTCAGGCCTGAGCCAATGAACGAGATCATCTGTCCAAGCCAGACCATCATGAATGCGCGTGCACCATCAAGGGTGGGGCGCCTGTTCTTCAAAATTGAGTTGGTCATTGTGCTTTCCATGGTTGTGTCTCCTTCACCAGAGATCGTTCTGTTCCATCGAAAAAGGTGCTGATCGCTGTGGCAGCGGTCCGGGAAGGGATGGTCCCCGATCCCTGGTCCTGGGTGGGAACCATCCCTGTTCGCCAGCCTGCCTACTTCTTCTTCAGTGCGCCGCCCAGCAGGATCATTCCCAGGGCGAGTAGCAGGATCGCAAAGACCGGGATCTCGAAAGAGAAGTGCAGGTATGGGCTCGCAATTTTCAGCCCGCCTGCCAGCAGGGCAAGGATGCCGATCGTGGTCGTGAAGCCGCTGATGGGCCGCTGGGCCATGGCCCGGGCGATATTCAGGCCGATGAGGATCAGGCCGATGCCGAGCGCGCCAGTGCCATCCGGCAGGAACTTGAACATTTCCAAGATCCCCCACAGGATGAAGAGTGCCCCCCAGGCGATGGTTTCGAGATCGAAAGTGAACTTGCGTGTGTCTTCCATTTTTTCCTCCGAATATGATTTGTCTGGTTTCGAATTGTTTTTCTAGGCCTGAGCCCTGGCCTCGGCAGCGAACGCGCACGCCCTGGCCTGGTGGGCTTTCCAGCCCGGCCACCAGGTGGTGTGCCAGGCATGCAGCCGGGCGAAGATCGAGTGCGGGTGCTTCATCGCCATCTGGCGGATGGGGCAATCTTCGCAGCGGTGGACCTTCTCGATAAGGAATGCGCTCAATGCTATGTTGCCATGATCGGGGTTCAAATAACGTGTGTTTTCCATTTTCTATCTCCTCTTAGTTTTTAATTTTGGTTTTTTTGACTGATAGCAGGGTCAGGTTCAACCCATACAGTTTGTTCAGGGTACCCATCAGAGCAGCCTGATCCCAGATGTACCCGGAAAGCATCATTTCACCGTTCTCCAATAATGTCACCTCCATTCCTTCCAACCAATCCGACCAGCTCTCATCGAGTTGACCTTTGATTTGGATCTCGAAGAAGCCTCCCTGAGCGCCGGTGGAAAACCTGCTTTCCTTCTGTGCGTTGATTCCATTCTGCTTGTTGGTCATTTTTCCTCGGCTTTACTTTATCGCTTTCCCGGTCAAGGCTCATCGTCTGAAGGTTGTATCTGGGGTTGTATTTATTTCATGGGAAACTGGGGGCTGACGGACACGATCGTATGGTATGTTGAGGGAATCAAAAAACCAGCAGGGAACCATGTCCACTGCCGGCTGCGGGAAGCACTTACCTGCTGCTGATCAATCGAATAATTTCAGTTCCTTCCCAATGGCGACGGCTTGTGTCCTGCTTTTGACCCCCAACTTGGCATAGATATTGCTGATATGCCGCTTCACGGTGGGCATCGAGATGAACAGTTGCCCGGCGATATCCTGGTTGGAACAACCGGTTTCGATCAGTTTGAGAAGTTCCACCTCACGCGCGGTCAGCGGTTCGACCAGGAGCTGCATGGACGGCGGGGTCATGCCCGTGGCCTTTTCGATCCCGCCCAGCAGCACGGCGGCATAACCGGCCCCGACCTGGCGCGAGCGGGCCTGGACAAGCAGCCTCGTCATCGCTTCGCCCTTATCCAGGAAGGATCGCACGTACCCTTCCGGTTGGGCCAGTATGAGCGCTTTTTCCAAAACTGCCAGGGCGCCCTCTGTATCTTTCTTTCCGTGAAGAGCCAGGGCTTTAAGAATCAGGACTTCGATTACCAATCCCATCTGCCCAGTTGTCTCTGCTTTTTGAAGCAATCGGTTGGATATTATGATGGCGGTCTCATGATCGCCTTGGGCCAGGAGCACGCGCAGCTGGAGATCATAATCAACCTCTCGCGTATAGGAGATCTCGTCTTCGATCTTTAAACCCCTCTTTTGAAAATCTTGAGAAAGCCTCTCCAAATTTCCCTGGGCGATCCATACCCGCGCCAGGTCGGCCCTCACCTGGATGGACCAAATGGGAGAATGTGGATGCTCAGCAATTAATAACTCCGCCTCCCGGATGGCTTCCAGGGCTTTCCCCGGATCGTTCCGGGCTTGCCCGATCCGCGCCTGCATTGCATGGGCGTAAACTTGTTGGCCGATATCCCCCCAGATCCGGCTTAGCTCCATGCACTGGCGAATGTATTGCTCTGCATCATCCAACCGGTCCCACTGATAAGATATTCTTGCCATGCGGTCAAGGCAATTTGCAGCCAATGGCGATCTTTGCCCATCTGGACGAACTGCCATTTGTAAACATTGGGTATAAATGTCTGCTGCCCGGTGGAGTTGCCCTTGTAACATTAAAATATCGGCAATACTTGAGTTGGCGATGATGACCATGTGAAGATTACCCGCCTCTTTGCCGATACGGACGGCTTCGGCGTAGGCGAGCTTGGCTTGCTCCAGATCACCGTTTATCCAACTGGCATCCCCGAGGATCGAGGTCGCCACACTCCGTATGCTTTGAGAAATGGAACTGCAATCGGGCAGCAGCTCCAAGGCTTGTCGTGCATATTCCGCGGCCAGTTGCGAATTCCCCCGCGAGCTTGCACATTGCGCCCGGGCCGCGGCAATCGTCCCCTGCATCGTCCTGACCTCATCTGTGGGTTCGAGTGGAGCTAGCAGCTTTTCGGGTGCTACCAGCATTGGCTCGACGCGGTCCAGATCCCCGGTCAGGGCGAGTGCCCAGGCTTTCTGGATGGCCAGCCAGGGTCTGGTTTCTGATTGAAAATCGATGGCATCGGCCCAGTTCAGCAGGGTTGCCACCTCGCCGCTCATCAGCAGAAGACAGCCATTTTCCTCGATGAGCTGTGCGGCCCTATCCTGGTCACCTGCCACAATGGCATTCTGGATGGTTTCGGCGATAAATCTGTTCTTTTCGTACCATTGGGAAGCGCGTCGATGAAGCTCGGGTAGCATCTGCGGGTATTGGTGTTCCAGGCGCTTTCGGAGAACATCTGCGAAAAGATGATGATAGCGATACCAACGCCGCTCATTATCCAGGGGGATAAGGAAGAGATTCATCCCTTCTAGGGTTTCCAGGATCGATTGTCCGTCGATGGGACCGGCTGCGTCCACTTCGACGACCGCTTCACACAGCGATCCGCATAAGCGTTCCAGGATTGAGGTTTGAAGCAGGAAAGATCCCACCTGCTTGGGTTGATTCTTGAGCACTTCCTCGACCAGGTAATCCATGACGTAGTGGTGACTGCCGGTGAAAGCCGAGACAAATGCGTGAATATCCTGGCTGCCCTGCATGGAAAGGGCTGCCAGTTGCAGCCCGGCGATCCAGCCTTCGGTGCGCGTCTCCATGGCGGAGAGATCGTCCTCCGATAGGATCAAGCCCATGGAATCGTTCAGAAAAGCGGCAATTTCCTCCCGGGTGAAGCGCAGCTGGTCAGCGCGGATATCCAGAAGCTGGTTGCGAACGCGCAGGCGGGAAAGCGGAATCAGAGGATCGGTGCGGGTAAGCAGCGCCAGGTGCATGCGCGGTGGCAGATGATCCGTAAAATGTGCAAGGATTTTTAGGATGGCTTCAGAGTGGATGACATGGAAATCGTCCAATACCAGGACAAATGGCTCGGGAAAGGAATCCAGCTCGTTGACCAGCAAATTGATGATGTTCTCGAATTGAGTGATCTGGACTCCCTGGAGCATGCCAAAGGCCTCCGCCTCGACACCGGGAGCGAGCGGTGCGAGGGCGGCGATCAGGTACTGCAGGAAGCGGATCGGATCATTATCGCCGGCATCCAGGGAGAGCCAGGCGGAAGGAATGTTCTTTTCTTTCAACCAGTTGCTGACCAGGGTGGTTTTTCCATAGCCGGCGGGAGCGGAAACCAGGATGATGGCGCGGTCCAAACCGCGATCGATCAGTTCGGAAAGACGGGGGCGGGCGATCTGACTGGAACGAATGGGGGGAATGAAAAACTTTGTCCTGAGCAGATGCTTGCTCTGCTCAAGAGAGGATCGATCCATTTCTATATCCCCCAATGCCGAGCCAGGAGCTGTCTTTGACACTTGTTCTCCTTGCTATCCTCCACCCAACGGAATGATCGGTCTCATGATATCGAGATCACACATGGTGGTAAGGAACCATTACATTGTACAGGATTGTATAAGGGGACACAAGAATATTTTAATCCACTGGTGGATATCTTATGTCGGTATGCAGCTGACGGATTTCCATCTTCCACAGTTGGATTGATTGCGAAACTCTTTTACGGTAGATAAAACAAATATGCCCGCTATTTGGGGCATATTGTGTGGAACATATGGAGTATATGGACCAAGTGCCCACAAGGGGATACTGTATATACGGATAATCCATAGTTGAGAGGGTGGCTGAGACCTTGAAACGTCAGGCGATTATAGGACTTATCAGCAAAAATCATCCAACGGATTTTCACCGCACTTGAAGATGAAAAATGGTTTTTGGGCAGATAGCATCTTGCAATTGATGGAGGAGCTTTTTCCCTTTCGGAGGAACGAAAAAGGAGTCTATTAGTCTGTATATTGCTCCTTTCGCAGCGACATGCTACACTATGAGTATTCGTAATTGTGTATTGTTCTCATTCCGCGCAGATCATGTCATCATTAAGAAATTTCTATGCCAATTCTCATCCTTGATTGCGCGCCCATGTCCCCTTGGTTTCCCCGATGGCATATCGGCGGCACTTGTCTGCTTGTGAAAACTGATAAAGGTCTCGTCCTTGTAGATACAGGACTGGGTCTGCATGACTATTCCAATCCATCCCCCATGGTCCGATTTTTCAAACTTGATTTCGGCGTCCACAATGATCACGAGAATGCTGCTGTTTGTCAAATTGCCCGCCTTGGCTATTCACCCAAAGATGTCCAACATATTGTCTTAACACACCTGCACTTTGACCATGCTGGCGGAGTTCCAGATTTTCCTCATGCGCAAGTACATGTTCATCGGCGGGAGTTTGAAGCAATGCAACATCCTCGCAAGTTGACCGAATTGGCATATGACCAAAAAGACTTCATTCATAACCCATCTTGGGTTCTGTACGAACAACCAAATGCTGAGTGGCTCGGATTTGAAGCCATTCGTCTTCCTTTCTCTCCTGAGATGTATCTTGTGCCTCTTTTTGGACATACAGCAGGGCATTGCGGGGTCGCGATTCAAGATAACGATGGTTGGATATTTCATTGCGCCGATGCATTGCCAACCAATGCGCAATTCAACCTTACCCCTCAATGGCTGAATCGTTTGATTATTGGGGCGCATGTTCCACGCATCCAAGCTTGGGCGACTACCCATCCAGAGGTTCGTTTACTTGCAGGTCATATGTGGAAATCATTCTTTAAACAACAGCGATCCGCTGTCTGACACAGCGTGCACCTGACTGGCGGCGTATGGCCGGGCTGATCACTTTTTTGATAGCACCTCCTTCGGGGTGGGCGGTCAGTGTCCAGGAGCCGATGGAGAATGATAAGAGCGTCGTTGCGCCGTTGGTGAAAATGACCGGGAAAGCCGCCAGAACGAACGGCAGGGCCAGCAGGCCACTCCCAGCGCCACGCCAGAAACCAGCAGAATGCCGTTCCCGGCCAGGAACTCCAGGTTGCGGTAAACGGTGGCCTCGGTCATTCCAGTCTCCTGGACACGTTGGTAGATTTGCGCCGGGTATGTGTTATTCGCAAGCAGGTCAAGTTTATTTCCGCAGATCAGCCAGCCGTTCCTCGACGGCCTGCATCTCGAGTTTGAGTTCTGCCAAGTAAGCTTCCAACTCATCGATTTGTTCCGCCTTTGTCTGGAAGCGGCGCTGGAAGTGCTGGCTTCCTCCGCAGCACTCGCAGTCACAATCACAACCGCCTCCGCATTCACACGCGCCTTGTTTACAATTACAAGAATCATCTTGGGACATGATATTTCTCCTTATCCATTAATCTGAATTTTGTTACATTTCTAAAATGGCCTGATGGTAAATTCTCTTCTTGAACCAGAATGCCACGTTGACCAACCCGATCATCACCGGTACCTCCACCAGGGGTCCGATCACCGCTGCGAAAGCCTGGCCAGAGGAGATCCCGAAGACCGCCACGGCCACTGCGATGGCCAGCTCGAAATTGTTGCTGGCAGCCGTGAAGGACAGCGTAGCCGTCTTCTTGTAATCCGCCCCGACCGCCTTCCCCATTAGAAAGCTGACCACGAACATGACCACAAAGTAAATCAGGAGCGGGATGGCGATCCGCACCACATCGAGGGGCAGCTTGATGATGTACTCGCCTTTCAGCGAGAACATGACCACGATGGTGAAGAGCAGCGCCGCCAGGGTAATCGGGCTGATCTTAGGGATGAATTTGCCGTGGTACCACTCCTTGCCCTTCAACCGGACAAGGACCAGGCGGGTCAGGAAGCCGGCCATGAAAGGGATGCCCAGGTAGATGAACACGCTCCGGGCGATCTCACCGATCGTAATGTGCACGGTTGAGCCGGACAGACCGAACCAAGTTGGCAGAACCGTGATGAAGACGTAAGCATACAGGCTATAGAAGAGCACTTGGAAGACGCTGTTGAAGGCCACCAGGCCGGCGGCGTACTCGGTATCGCCTTTGGCCAGCTCGTTCCAGACAATCACCATCGCGATGCAGCGCGCCAACCCGATCAGGATCAGGCCGGCCATGTACTCAGGATAGCCGCGCAGAAAAATGATCGCCAGGGCAAACATCAGCAGCGGACCGATGACCCAGTTCTGCAGCAGCGAGAGACCCAGCACCTTCCAGTTTCGGAAGACGTCTCCCAGCTCCTCGTAGCGCACCTTGGCCAGCGGCGGGTACATCATCAAGATGAGACCGATTGCAATCGGGATGTTGGTCGTCCCGACAGAAACGGTTGTATTGAACTTCTGGATGGCGTTAGGGAAGAAGAAACCCATCCCGACGCCGACTGCCATGGCCAGGAAAATCCATAAAGTCAGGAAGCGGTCGAGGGTCGAGAGACGTTTCGTGATGCCGGCTTCTGCCATGTCACGCCTCCATCAAGGCAGTGGTCAGGAAAGTGGTGATTTCCGCTTCGTTTGGAACGCGGCCGGCAGAAACTACTTTCTCGTTGATGACCAACCCGGGAGTTGCTAGGATTTTGTATTTCATGATCTCCGCATGATCGGTCACTTTCTCGATTTTCGCCTCAACGCTTAGGGCGTTGACGGCCTTTGTGGTCAGGGATGCTAAATTTTTACAGTTTTCACATCCAGGGCCAAGGACTTTGATGGTGAGCATGCTAACCTCCGTATGAATGAAGTAGTTATGGGTTCGACAGGATTTTTATTTCGGGTTCGATGATGATCTCGGATTTCACCGAGTTGGCGACCAGGCTGTATTTTTGCGCGGACTGCAGGGCGCGGCGGGTGCGGGCTTCCACCATGTCTGGTTCTTCTTCACCCACGGCAATCTGGATGACAGGCTTAAAACGCAGACGGGTAAAAACTTCTGTTCGGTCCAGCTCAATGAGTTTGGTGCCTTCGGCGCGGCATTCATAAGAAAGCAACTTCAATTTAAACCGCTCGGAGGCCCAGATGAACATCATCATGATGCAGGTGTTTGCGGCGGCCACGAAAGCATCTTCCGGAGTAAACACGCCGGGATGCCCCTGCGCATCGGGCGGGGCGGAAAAATCCATCTCCGGACCGTTGCCCAATACGATGTGCCCCCAGTGTTCTCCTTTCCACGCGACGGTGGTGTGATAGGTTGCGGTCTGGCTCATTGGGGCGTCTCTTTCTCATAAAAAGCAGCATATGCCTGAAGGAGAGCAATCTGATATTGCCCATCGGCACCCTCGGGTACAGGATTATATAATTTGACCGTATCTAGCAATTCACACGCGATTGCATCGGAAGGCAATTTACCAGTCTCCCGGAACTGCTCAAAGATGAGTGGCAGGGCGATCAGAGTGATCTCCTGACTGTCGATTTGCAATGTTTGAACGGGAATTCCAGAGCCGCAAGAACAGGCAGCAACTTTCTCGGTCTCATCAGTACTCTCAAGGGAGGCAGTGGCCACTTGCAACTCAACAAAAGTACCCGTTTGCCGGTCCCACTTTTTTTCGAGCAGTTCGTCCACCAAAACCGCCATGCGTTCAGCCGCGGCATCTACTGCCTGGAAACCGGCTACGTTCAAGCGGCGTCTTCCTTCCGGCTGGGCGAGACCATTCTCCGCAATCAGATCTCGGATCATCACTGTGGCCGCCGGTTTGCTGGAATACATTTCGGTGGCGCGCGCCGCGCAGTGTAGTTCGCAGCCGTCCACGGCAATCGTTGGATAGAATCTTGCGAAGGCGCGATCTCCTTCGCCGCCGGCAAGGAAGAGGGGCAGGCAGATGGTAACAGTGTCAGCGGGACGCAGGTGCTCTAGCACTTTCAAGGCGGCAAGGCGTGTCACTGTCCCTTCGGGCAGCTCCTCACCGGAGCAGGAGACAACACCCACCTTCTTCTTCGGCAGGTTAACCATTTTGCCCTTCTTTTTTTCCAGAGACCAGGGAATCTATGGTGACGGCGATCTCCTCGGCCAAGGCATGCGCCAACTGCTGCCCACCTTCGTTTAGTTCGGCGATCCCCTGCGGTTTGAACTGCTTGTAACGCCGATAGACATCCAGCACAGCGATCTCCTGCGCCATCCTGCCACCACTTTCTTTTACCATCTTGCTGGCGCAGGCCAGCTTGCAACCGTCAATGGTGATGGCCGGGTTCCGGGCTACGGCGGAACGGGCTGATTCATCTCCCAGGACAAGCATCGAGAGGGCAACCAGTTGTGTGTTTTCAGGGCGTAAGTCCTCTGTGATATCGTAGGCGGCTTCACGGCTGACGCTACCGTATGTCTTGCCAATGCCGCTACAGGGAACAATAATCACTTTTAGTGCTTCTTTATCAGTCATCCCTTATCAACCTCCTGCTCGGCTTCCCGTTTCATCTTCTCAAAATAGGCTTGCGGATCAAGCAGGCGCGACTGATCCTTCTCCCAATCAGAAGCTTCGACCACGACCAGCCAACCTGTCCCGTAAGGATCCTGGTTTATGGCTTCCGGTGTCGTTGACATGACCGGATTGACTTCAACGACCTTGCCGGTCACGGGGGAACCGAGGCTGATGTTGACCTTGATGGTTTCGATAACTGCGATTTCATCGCCGAAGGCCATTTTCACCCCTACCGGTTTAACCTCCGCAAAAGCTGCATCGCCACTGCGTTGCTGAACGAAATCAGATAACCCGACCCGGACTAATTTTCCGTCTGCTTTTGCCCAAATGCCTTCAGCGTTGTAAAGCCGGTCGGTGGCAACTTTGAAGGTGAACTTGTCCACAATGGTTTCAAGATATTCAGGCATATTATCTCCTAATTTCTCTGTCGCAGCTGCTTCTTAAATTTTACCGATCGATTTTTTCACCTATAAGATGGTATCCAACGCCACACGACGGTCGGCAAATTCGGGATCGGAGGCGAGAACCGGACATTCATTCAGCATCCGCGCCTGCTGGAGCAAGCCAACGGCGAAAGCCATGCAGGTTTGTTCGCCGCACTGCCTGCAATTGGTCTTGGGCAGGAGCGACCAAACGTCGAGCGGGCGAGGCGTGCGCTTTGCGGTCGTGATGGTGACCAATTCCTGTCGGTGCTCCCAGACGGCGTTGATACTCTCCGCCAGCGCGGCAAGCAGTTCAAGCCCTTCTTGAATATCCTTGACTTGAGTAATGTATACCTGGTCACACTGAAGGGTGAGAAAACCGGGTTGGCGTCTGAAGGTCAGCGTGCACTGATCCGGATTGTAGGCGATGATACCGGGCAGCGTCGCGAGATAAGGTATGACCTCACCAAGAAAACGCGTTGGCTTTCCGATGACAATGAGCTTACCTGGATCTGCCAGGCAGGGGAGTGTGCGAGTGAGTGTGATGGAATCAAGGAAAGTCATTTCTTGAACAGATTGCCTGTTACCTGGACATCGCCCGTACCGGGGATGTTGATTTGCACCTTTCAACCGCCTTCAAGCAGTTCACGCGCCTTGCCTTTGAAATCCGTGCGCAGAAAGGTTAACGCACCCTCAGCATCCTCATCCAGTAGAATGCGCATCAACTCGATGAGGTCGGGGTCTTCCAGTATCACTTGTATGGATTATTTCATGGATTACTTCGCTCTTGCTGCGACAATTGGAACAGCCACACCCTGGCGAAGGAGCCAGATTAGGAAGCTTTGCGCCCTGCAAATCAGCAACTTCATGGATGATCCTAAGAAGAGATGGATTTGCCATCCGGTAATGGATGAAGCGTCCTTCGCGGCGCGCCAGCACAATGCCCGCCTCGCGTAAGGACATTAAATGTTGGGAAAGGTATGCCTGTCGCCAGCCAAAGGTCGCCTCCAGGTGGCAGACACAGGTCTCGCCATCACCTATGGCCAGCAAGATTTGTAAGCGGGGAGCGGGTCCAATGGCTTGGAAAAGATCGGAAACTGGTTCTACGGTGGATATATTCATAATATTGAATATATTATACCTCCGCATGTTCAAAAAATTAGTGTGAAATGTCACGCCGCGGCTAGTATGATGTCATGAAAAAAGGCCTGTGGGGTTCACAGGCCTTTAGGGGGCAATTCTCTTAACGCGGCAATCGGGATATTCTGTTCGGTCAGCCAGGCTTTCACCTTGGAGTCGATACGATCACGCACCTGGCGGAACTTGGCCATCTTTTGCTTTTCGGTGCCTTCGAACCTTGCCGGATCCTCGAATGACCAGTGCATCCGTTGATTGACGCCCGGCCAGACGGTGGGACAGTTCTTGTCGGCATCGTCGCAGACCGTGATGAGATACTGGAAAAGAACCTTTCCCAGATATTCACCGATCCCTTTGGAGCGGTGCCCCGACATATCGAACCCGGCTTCCTCCATGACCCTTACCGTGAGTGGATTCAGATCTTTCGGCTCCAGGCCGGCGCTATGGACATCGAAGTGGTCGCCGGCGTACTTGCGTAAAAAGGCCTCCGCCATCTGGCTGCGGGCCGAATTACCGGTGCAAAGAAAAAGGACACGTAATTTTTCCATTCTTTGCTCCTGGTGCGTCCAACGGCTTGGCTCACCTGCCGCCGTGACAGGCGAGACTCGCAAATATCCTAGCACGAAAATTGGCAAAATGCGCGGAGCGTACCTGCGCTGATCGCGAAGCATCCCGGAGCACAGCGTAGGGAAGGCGGTCAGGTGGAACCGGTGTTGGGCGGGTTTTACCACAAAATAACAATTATTGATATTCAAATCAAAGGTAGGTGCACTTACTCTTGGGTCGGCTTGCGGTTGGTATGGATTAGGCAAGCAGTTCGGCTGTTTTTGAGTTATTAATTTCTAGATGGGAGATCGCATGAACATAATAGCAAAGGGCATTGAGGCTGCGATTCCTGCAATGTTGAGAAGTATACCTAACCATACCGGTACATCCAGAATCCGTTTCAATGCAACTGTAGTGATGACAATCGCCCATATATCGATCACTAGGTGGCTTATTCCTAGTGTGTATTGCGTCATGCCACCCAGCATCAGCCAGGCACCATCCCATATTATCATTACCATGCCAGTAGCCAGTGCAACGAATCCTGAAATGTTTAGAAGCTTATCTATGTCGCTTTTCTTACCGCTCAATCGAAGTACGAGATGGATCAAAGAGCTAGACATAAGCCATTCAGCAATTAACACGATTGGGCCCAGGAACATCAATGTTTTATAGTAGCTCTCAGTCGGAAAGAACGAAAGATTCGAGGGGGTGGGAGGAATCCTACCCAGCAGGTATACGGGAAGGTACGTAAAAAGCGAATCCATCAGACCACGTTGTAATGCAGCAAAGAAACCCCACTTGGGTGCAGGAGCCTGATTGAGTTCATCAGCAAATGCTCGCGGATTTGTGTACGTTAATAACCACAGTTTCAGGTAGTTCATTTTTCCCTCCGATACGTTACGGTCAGGATTGGAGCCACCTAACATCTGGTTAGGCGGACAGTCTAATGGATTATGGGCTACCCGTCTAACGTCCTAGCCAAGTTGGGACGTTAGACGGCATGGAATAAGAAGTAAGCTAGAATTACTCAAAGTATAGCAATCTCTTGCGAAAGGTGCATCATGAAGTCAAATCCGCTGCAAGCGCGGGTTGGGCGGCAATAATTATCTCCTTGAATAACTCATTACTATTCGCTACTCTCATTAAGATTACAGAGTAATGCCATACAGTATTCCAAGAATGACCATCTCGCCTAATCCTGTAATCAAGTTATATAACAATGTCTTTATCGGTACTCTGAACATCATCCATTCTGAAGCAACACTCATCACCACTCGCAAAAACCAAACCACGATCGCATATATTATCCCTTTTATTAGTCCCCTTTCTCCCGGTAGACTTGGAGAAACAAGTATGAATATTGCGGCCAAAAAAAACCCATACGCAAGATCAATTACTATCCCCGCTATGAAATTTATTGATGTTTTTGAAATTGGTTTGTAAACTTCCATTAATTTTATTGCTAATGGATTAGCGTTTTTCAATCCATCCATAACTCCGAATAATATTCCGCTAATAATAGCCACAATTATGTATGTAGTCATTTTTCCTCCTTTGTTTATTCATTAACTGAAATATGATGCCGCCCAACGCCCTGGGCGTCAGCCGCGCCGCGACTTTCCCGAAGTGTGCTTCAATTCGAAGCACGTCACATAACCCAATTTCGCGCCGATACCAGGCCGCGGAGCGGCGTCGGCCTGCACGCGCTTGTTAGCCCGCGGGTTGCTTTCAATTCTACCCTGCCTGTTTGAGTATCCGAAGCACATCAAGCGTAATCCATTTGCTGGGTTGATTGCGCTTCTCGATGGGCCAGGTACGGGAGACGGAACCACACAACCAGCGTCCTTGCTCATCTTGTAGATTAAGCATCCTTTTTAGCAAAGGCGCAAACCGCAAGTCGCGGGCGTGGCCATTAGCGGCAAGTGCCTTCAGCGCACTGAGCAAATCCCAAACACGGGGTACACCGAAAGTAAGCCAGCGTTTGTGCTCACCTTCGAAATCATACTTGGCATCCAGAAGCACATTAGCCAATTCTGTCATCACTCGTTTGGACTGATCTGAATGCATGTCGTTGGGGAGCGAAGCCAAGCCGTTGAGCGCTGCAATTGCACCCCACAAGCAATCTCGATGTTGGTAGCGTCCGCAATCGAGCGCATTTTCAGTAGACATCTCTTCGATGAGAAAAGTGAAGGCAGACCTGACACGTGGATCGTCACCTAGGCCAAAGTAAATCAGAAAGGGAAGATTCGAACCTGTGATGCAAGGGAATATTCCACTACGGTTTTTCTTGATCATTGAAAAGCCGCCGTTTTCGTGTTGGCAGAATTTTAGGAAGGATTCACAACCAGCTTTGGTACGCTTATTGGGAGGAACGCCCAACATGTATAGCAAGCCAAGCACAGTGCCAACTCCCTGCGCGGTGAGAGGTTTGGTTTCATCGTCACCCCAATAACCTTCAGGATGCTGAAGGGCAAATAACTCTTTTACCAAGGGTTGTCGGGTTATAGCAGTACTAACTTTTTGTACATCAGGGTCATTTTTGGGACGGTCAAGAATATCAACCAGCGTCCAGTAGCGAACGAATGGATTTTCTGGATCGAGTAACCAGGGAATTGGATTGCCGTTCAATTTTTGCATTGTAAACCCGTTACAAATACCGAACCGTTTACAGCGAAGTGGGCTAACGGCTTGCGTTACCTGCGTGTGGGTGGGCGTGGACCCTGCTTGGGAGCAGGAAAAACTCGAATCCAGCACAATGCTTGTAAATTGCGCAGAATCCCCAGAGTCCAGTGCACGCTTTGTTAGGCGTTTTTTGGGTAAGGTTATTTCATTTTCAAACGGTATGTGACGTGTTGATTCCGATGTCCTTTAGCAGACTTATTCCTTTCCCTTTTTTGTATCACGGGCTAAGGAATTTGGCGATACCCTTCGTGTTTTCAGCGCGGGTACTGCACGGATCGCTTCCCATAAGTACAAGACGAAGCTGGACAGGTTTACCATCTTGCTTGGTAATGAAAGCCTCATAAGTTGCAGGTATATCGTTGCATGTCGGTTGACTGGTTACCCATGTGACTTTGCCAGCTTCCAACGTAAAATTACCTTCGGCTTGAGTCCCCGAATAGCTATCCCAGACGCGATAGGTACCATCCGCTTTCATTTCAATCTTACACGGACATTGGGTTAACCACCATACACCGACCAGGTCAGCGACCGAGCCTGCCAGAGCCTCAACGGAAGCAGATGTTGGTGTGGGAGCAGATGTTGGTGTGGGAGCAGGTGTTGGTGTGGATGAAGCAGGCGGCTCAGTCGGCGGGATGGGAGATGGCTGCGGTGTTGTGGCGGGCTGACAGGCTGTTAAAAGGATTATAACCAGAAAAACGAATGAGAGTTTTTTCATTAATTCCTCCAAGGGATTATTTCCTTTACTGTGCTTAACGTCACAAGATTATTTTACAGCAAAACGAAGTTAATACAACGGATTATCTTTGCAAACGCCCAACGGTAGGCGTTACCTGCGTGTGGGCAAGCGTGGATTCTGTTTGAGAGCAGAAAAACTCGAAGCCAGAAAAATGCTCTCCGTAGGTGCCGCAGAATCCCCAGCGTCCAGTGCACGCTGTATTAGGCGGCAACCTAAAACTGTGGTTCATGTTATTTCTGGAAACTCCCAAGCGAGTGCTTGGTCAAATTTCTCAACCCATTCATCATAGAATTGATCAAACCCACGCTCTCGTAACAAGGTGATAACTCGTCGCGCCAGAGCTTGTTGCCTTTTGGGATTGCCAGTACTAATTAGGTCAAGCAGAATGGCTTGCAATTCACCAGGTTGCCAGCCCTGATGTTCGAGCCTATCGAGATGAAAAGTTAAGCGGCTGCTATAAGGTCGCCAGCTTCCCTCGAGAGCATAGAACAGATGCAGTAAATAATTCGCTGTCTCCGCTGCCTCCATTCGCCCGCCAAGCTCAAGCCCGCGGTGCCACGCCTTCAATGAGCGATACACCCCATTAAGGTATATACCGTACCATTTTGCGACCGCTTCTTGCACCTGATCCGCAGGCATCCGACCAAGCTCATTAATGAGACGGGTTGTCTCACCTGTGCGATCATACAATACGAGACATTCAGCAAACATAGGCAGGTATCCATTCTCAATTTTCCCTATTTGCATGCCACTGGGACAGTCGTTCCAGATGTCAGGATTGTTCATTGGCGGAATGACGCTGGCACCACGCGCAGGTGTCGTCTGTGTCTGCTCATACCGTGTATAGGCTTCGTCGGTGACTACAAAAATTGCATCGTAATCCGAGTCGTGTCCAACTCCACCAATCGCACGTGACCCGAGTAGCACAAGTCCGATCACATCCGGATCGGTTTTCGCCTCAGCTACAAGCGCCTGAATAACGGCATCAGCATAAACATCGTAGTGTACACTCATCACTTCTCCACTTTGAATGATCACCGACTCTAATAGCCGCCCAACGGCTGGCGTTAGCCGCCGCGCGGTCCCTCACAGGGAATGCAAGCCTGAAGTACCCGCGCCTGCGCGGAGCGGCAGAGCCGCTGTCCGACTGGAGCCGGTGTTGGGCCGCCAAGCTCTTATTCATATCGCTTATCTTCAATCAGGCTCTTCTTGCGATGATGGTTTTACTTGATGAATAGTTTTCTGACCACTTGACTTGAAAGTTTTGATCCTTATCAGGTGATAGGAAACGCCGAAAGCAACGCAAACCAAGATGAGTTTTAACCACCAAAACGAAACGATCCAGGTCGTATACCCTATTGTTAGCCACAATAAAGAGATTGAAATCACTTTGTGTCTGAGAGAGATTCCATTACCTTCTCGATAATTCCTGATATAAGAGCCAAACCAACGATTGGATAGCAGCCAATCGTTTATCCTTTTTGAGCTGCGGGCAAAGCAGAAGGAAGCTAGAAGGAGGAACGGCGTGGTTGGCAAAATGGGCAGGAACATACCGAGAATGCTCAGAAAGATGAAGAATATGCCACAGACCAGTAATATTATTCTTGTTGTTTTTCCCATTTTTTACCGGTAACGAATTCTAATATGGCGGCCCAACGGCCTCGAGCTCAGCTGCTCGGCGGAAGCAGGCAATCCATCCCCACTACGCCAAGCTGGCGGGCGATTCAAGAAGCTGTGGAGGCCCAGCCCGCCGGGTCAGCTTCAGTGAGTTGTTGGGCAGCCCCGAAAAAATCAATGACAAGGAACCAGCGCCTGGCACACTTGCAGCCCGCGCACTTGGGCGCGAGTAAAGGCACGCGTTGCCCTGGCCCATTCATATACTCCTTCATTGCCTGTAGATCTTTTTGCTGCATCCTCGTGGGTGAGGCCTTTGTTCAGTTCACTCTTAGCGAGGTTGAGCAATTCCTTTAGCTGCGAAAAAGCTACATCGGTTGTGTTCAGCTTTGATAGTTGCGAACCGGCTAGTTGAATGGTTTCTTGCGCGCGCTGGCGAGAGGCAGTAGCTACGCCCTCCGGGCTATCAGCCAGCCTGATTTCCCAGAACGCATTTGTCTCTCCATAGATAGGCATTGCGCGCGTGGGTGAGTTCGGCGCAAGTCCACGTGCAGCTGTGCCAACACACAAAGCGTATAACCCCTCGCTACCGTTATCCGGTTTTATGACCGCCACTAATGCATTCGTCGCATGACCGACCGAATACTCACCCCACTCACCAGTTCTGTTGTAACGCTCGCGGATTTCTTTGAGCGTCCCAGGTGGAAACGAACCAGATTGACGATACAAACTTTTCATGAAATCCAAATCAATGCTACCAATAGCTTGGCTTAACATGCCATAAACATACTGACCGCGGCCGCAACTATTCTTGTACATGTTATATAGAGCCATCAAAGTCCGTTCCTCGGGTTTCATCTTGAGGGCGTTCATGAGTGAGAACGCCGTAAACTTGCTTGGGTACCAGCCACCTTGTGCGTCCCATGCCCAGTTTTCTTTATCCGTTTGCATCCAACCGGCCTTGTCTGCTTCCGGATGCATCGCGCTATTGTTGGCATATAGGAAATCGGTTTCACCCATTATGCCTGCTTCGCGAAGGATGATTGGAATGTGACGGCTTTCGAGGATATAGCCATAGGTACTGTCTGCATAAAACCCACCCACAGACCCCATTGCCCGTCCCACATCACCTACAGGGAACGAGAGTTCCATCTCCAAGGCTTCTTTCGCATTATTCGCAAATCGCAGCACATGCAAGGCTGAGGTGCCCTTGCGAATGCCATAGCCCCAATCCCCTTTTGATTCGATCATGCGCATTTCACCCCCGTGCTCAATATACGCCAAGCCTCTATTGTTCATGCCCGGATGTCCCATCATGAACACTTGCCCAACTTCAGGCACATCGCCAACTGCCGAAAATGGCGAATATATAAATGCATTACCGGTTTGGGGAAAAGCTATAATGGTAACCATAAAAGTGCAATCGTGATCGCCTGACGCGCCTCCGACAAGGTTACCATCTACAGTAGCACGGCCCCAGGCGGCAACGCCGGAGCATGCCGGTCGCGGCAACTCTCTCGGTTTTCCAGGTCGAACGCCCATGTAATCTTCCGACGGTGGCTCGTGACCTGTCCATATCTCGAGCACATCATCATAGGACATAGGAACGCCAAATTCTGTTGCACCAGCAGCCCATCCTCGACACATCTCCAAAATTTCCGGAGCGAATTGCCGGATTTGTGCCTCCCATTTACGAATAATTCTAATTTCCTCTTCTGTGAAGGTTCGCCCAGCTTTGCGCTTCATGAGCCAGGAACCGAAAATTTGGATCACCTGTTGGGCATACTGGTACCCCATTTCAAAGTCCGAGCCTTGCAGTATGACAACTGGATTAATTTCTGGTACGATTGGAACCCCATCGGCAAAGGTTATTTCTGTTCCATCGGAAGACAATACAGCTTGCTTGTTATCAATCGGCGTTGTGTCGCCTGTGTGAAGCAAGCATTCCAGCTCTTGTCCCATTGTTTGTGCTTTTTTAAGACTCTGGAAAGCATTGTTCCAATCGATTCGGCTTCGTGTGTCCATTGCCTGCGCTGCATACCATTTCCCTTTTGTCAATGCAACCATGGCTTGATTGAACTCATTCAACCGCTGGGAATGAATTGGGTCACTGGAACTCAATTTGGCAAGTTCGATATTTGCCAGCAAGAGCACAAACCGTGCTTCTTCAATCTTGCGTAATGCTCGAATTGCTGTACCATTCTTTATTACGAAACGGACAATATCCATAATGTTCATCTTCTGGGAAGTGTGCTTTGTGGAATTTTTGTTCATGGTTGACCTTCCAGTAATCCAGTAATCTGACTACTTCAAGAGAGAAGGTTATCCAAGTCATGTACAACTCTCAATATGATCATAACTATTCTGCTATGAAACACGAAGAGTATTTTCATAACATTCGAATATTGATGATATATACAGTATAGCAAATATTCCTTTGTAAACCACGCCTATTTTCAAAAAGCGGGGAGCTGTTAACCCAGGGGTTCGAGGCTCGTATCCTACACGAGGACAAAAGGGGATATAAAATGCGACGTATTGTCTATGAATACGTCGCAAAAGGCTTAAAAGCTCCTCGCCGACTAGCCGAGGCGACCTCAAGTCGCTCTCGGCTGTATTGGCGGCATGAGCCGCCAATAGGCGAAATAAAAGACGCCCGAATGGGCGTCGTTCAGCTCCTCGCCGAGGATTTGAACCTCGAACCTAGCGGTTCATGGTTCAAGTCCAATACGAGGCACATTTGATCTCAACGGATTGGCTCAGCGGCAGCCGATTAGAACAGGACAAGATTGCGTAATACCACTTTTTCTACCGATTGGCCGCTACATACCCACATACCCGCGCCGGAGGCGGTCAGGTGGAGCCGGTGTTGGGCGGCCTTTTCATTTCCAAGAGGTAAGGCAGATTTACCATGATGGTAAATCTCATAACGACTGCTAAGGAGATATTTCAGTTACTGTTGCGCAGTATGAAAACGCTGTTGGTCAGCTCGGTAGCAACTTACCTCCGAAAGCGACTCGACCAGCCGCTTTTGGTAAATAGATGATATGTACATTCTCTTCTGGGCGGTTACAGATCAGTGCGATGACTGGTGTCAGTTGTGCGACTTCAGCTTGAAGTGAATCTCGAGATGGCAATTCATTTTTCAGAACAGATACGAAAACCGGGAAGATATCCTCGGAAGGGCTGTTGTTCTCCGCGTAATTTTCGCTAGAGGTGAAATGGACAATAACCCAAGTGTTGCCTGGTGTTGAACCGAAAATTTCACCAGTGCGATTAGCCAACTCTAAACTAAGAGTAGGAGGAAAGTGTTCATCGGGTTGAGTGATAATCTCTACGTGGAGGATTGGCATGTTATTAGCTTTTCAACAATCTGAGCAACCCAAAGGTTTGGCTTACCTACCGCCGAGGCAAGCATGATTCCTATCCCATCCTAGCACGAAATTTAGCAAAGCGCCCACAGTCTTCCGCGCCGAAAACGGTCAGGTAAAGCCGATGTTGGGCGGGTTTTGAATATTAAGGTGATAATCTTTCGCAATACGCAAGCCAATTCCTTTGTTGGCCAGCATCAGTTGAGTTTGTTTTCAATTCCATACCGGTGAGCTTCAGCCCTGCCTGATTGATCCGCCCTCGTATTTTCTCCTGAGAGCAAAAACAGGTTATGACAGCCCGATAACTTGGGACCACTGCTTGTTCTGGAGCGATTTCTTTTGCAAGGGTGTGCCGCCAATCTTCAAGATCGAGAAAATGAAGAATTGCTTTGCCACCAGGTAATAGGACGCGGTTGATTTCCTTCAGGGCACTTGTCAATTCCACAAGGCTGAGATGAAATAGGCTGCTTATTGCAAAGACGAAGGAAATGGATTGGATCGGGAGAGGGATTTGCGCCGCCGAGGCAAGGATAGGATAGGCAGCAATCTGGGATTGGCTGATACGTTGCTGGCATATTCGAATACTACTCATAGTTGGATCTATGCCAATCACTTGATATCCCGCCTCTGTCAATGGAAGGAAAGCGCGACCAGTTCCACAACCAATGTCCAGTGCCCAACCTTGACAGTCAGCTTTATTGGCTGAAATTAATTCCATCATGAAAGATGACGCTGGAGCCAGAGCGATATTATCTGCCCATGAAGACCAGCTGGTTTCATCACCATCAATGGTCCAAATTTCTTCCATGATCTTCTACTCTTGAAATTCCCTATCAGCCCGCCCAACGGATTGGCTCACCTGCCGCCGATTATAGCAAGACATCTGACTCTAAAAACCGCATTTTCTACCAAATGGCCGCCGTATACCCGAGCCGAAGGCGGTCCGGTGGAGCCGGTGTTGGGCGGCCATATATTTTCTAGCCAAGCCACTTACCTGCAAGAAATCCGACACAGCTTACTGCAATACTCAAGACTGTTCCCCATGCCAGATCAACAACAGTGATGAGCAGTGGCCAATCCTTCACAGTAGCGAGATTGGTCAGATCATAGGTTGCGTATGTTACTAGTCCAAACAAAGCCGCGCGCAGGATGGTCGTTTTGAGCGAGTTATCCTCCAACCCTGGTAAAACCACGAACACCAATATTCCTACGATGAACAGCAAATAGAAGATTATTGCCGCAACCCAATTGGTATTCGGACTCAATAGGAAACCGAGTTGCCTGCGATAGAATGTGCGAGCAACAAGACCCAGCCAGACCATGTCAATCGCGAAGAATGCGATGAGTGTTGCGAAATAGAGTTTGATGTAATAAGCCATAATTCATCCTTTCTTTGCGGGAGGCCGCCCAACGGTTTGCGTTAACTGCGTGTGGACGGGCGTGAATTCTGCTTGGGAGCAGTATAAACTCGAAGCCAGAAAAATGCTCGTAAATGGCGCAGAATCCCACACGTCAGGTGCACGCTTTGTTAGGCGGCGGTTTTATCTGATGATTCAATCTTTTAGAAAATTACTTCTTCTCTTAAAAGTCATCACTTGTTTTTTATTTTAACCTTGTCAATTTGTTCTACTGGCAACCAATCATCCATATTCCCATAATTGCTTTTGTCAATTTGAAAAGGTTCTACTTTTTTCACTCCAGTTACTTCAATTAGTACTAGATACCGTTTGCCAGCCCACCGGTCAAATTGTTGTTTTGTCAATTGGAGTTTGGCTTGATGACTATTTACTAATTGGACAGATTCTTCTTCGTTCATCTTGTTCGAATTGAAGATGCTTTTTACCTTCGCGGTTGCCAATATGATACCTTCTGCATTATTGTTGATAAAGTAAAGAAAATCGCCCTCATTTACTCTGCCATACGGAAGTTTTCGACCTGCCGCCCCCCGAATAATCATCTTTTTTTTTGCGGAAAGCAGTAAATCCAATTCTTTTGCTTTTTCGTCAAGATAGACAACGTGATCCATATTTTTTCTCCTTTTCAATTGCCAGGAATGATTTGACGTATCTGAAAAGTGTACAAACTGTTATCGTATGACGGGTATCGGGTAATCCTGCACAAGATTACGATTTATATAGCCGCCTAACGGTATGGCTCACCTGCCGCCGATTTTTGCTAGACAAGATGGCGTAAAATCTTATCTTCTACCATACGGCCGCCGCTGTTCCGCGCCGAAGGCGGTCAGGTGGAGCCGGTGTTGGGCGTCATTCTTTAAGCTAAGGCGATTATTTATGCTTGGCTTTGTTTCTCAATGGTAAGAATCATATCAATCGATAGAGATTGGAGCGTCCAGCTCTGGCATACCTTCATAACGAACGACATGCTCGATTTTGCCGCTAAGCATAAAACTCCAGTTCCGGTGGTCCCGCTCATCCAGTCCTATCCGACGAAATACATCTGCCCACGTTTTAAATTTACCGTATTCAGATACGATCGCGCTGTCAACAAATAGGGTTTCCAAGACTGGCTGTTCTGCAACAAACTGTGCATACGAATGCTCGGCGTGATCTTCAAATTCAGCATTGAATAAAGTAGCTCGCTGCAGGCTGATCGTTGCTAGCAGCCGCGCAAAAACTACATAACCCCATACTACCAGCCATGGAATGGGTGGAATGAGATACCAGGCATCCGAAATCTTGTCCGCCTTCATCTTATCTGTGACCACCAAGAGGTGCATGTATTCATTGTCTTGCGCTTCTCGGCTCCAACTCACGATTTGACGTGCTCGTTCATTCAACGCTAAATTTTGATAGTAGCGTGTCATCCGTCTATAGTTGAAAATCTCCCACTCTCGATAGGGGATGCTTGCTAATATTTCAAGAAGTTTTATTTTGGACAGGGTGTTTTTGCGCCCAGCCACAAAATCCATGGATAAGAAGAAGAAACGCGCTGCGAGAGAGTACTTATACGGTGGTCGTGATATTGACGCTTGGTGTTCTCGTTTGAGATCAATCAGATTTTGTTCCATCTCTCTCCTTCTTATAATAAATTCTCATTTTTTTACGCCCAACGGTTTGCGTTACCTGCGTGTGGGTGGGCGTGGACTCTGCTTGGGAGCAGGAAAACCTCGAAGCCAGAAAAATGCTTGAAAATGCCGCAGAATCCCACACGTCAGGTGCACGCTTTGTTAGGCTTCGCAAAATTTTGAGTACAACTCATTCCTAATGTGGTATCAGAAACTCGCCGAGAATGAAAAAGAGCACCGAGAACATAGGCAGAATGGACAAGAAAACGAGCCACGATCGCTCATGCTGGCGGATCAGCGCAATAAGGGCAAGGACCCCACCAACAAGTCCACAAATGAAGCCGAGTATTGCGCCTCCAGGAAGAATACTCCAGGCAAGGTTAAGCACAATACTCACCACCGCCAGCCCAACCGCCCACCATCCAAGCCGTGTGCTTGGGCGTTGCCAAAGAGAAGAACTCGACTGATTTGTCATCTTGCACCTCCAGTTTGAAAAGAGATTGAAGTGTATTCTCAAATTCATCTTAGCACGAGATTCTTATATTTCAACAATAAACATTCCCCGAAATTTATACAACCCGCAATTCGACTTTCTTATTATTACCCAAGTCTGCCGATTACTCGAATGATTATTTTCTTTGGGCGAGAAGCCTAACGGTTTGCGTTACCTGCGTGTGGGCGGGTGTGGACTCTGTTTGGGAGCAGAGAAAACTCGAAGCCAGAAAACTGCTTATAAAACGCGCAGAATCCCACTTGTCGGGTGCACGCTTTGTTGGGCAGCCATTTCATACTTTCCTTTCGCTCTGCCGTCGATTGCGAATGAACATAACAACCGCGCCGACAACTCCAACGAGGAAAGCCGCCGAACAGAGCATCGCGAAAATTATACTCAGAGCTTCATTCACAGGACTCTCTATCAGTTTCTGGAGCGTATCCGAGCTCGCGGGATTCTGAACAATGGAATCAGATATCATGCTCAAGATTATAAAGAGAATAAAACCAAGTACAGACGCCAATAGTAGGAACATGAACTTCCTTGCAGTTCGCCAAGGGTGGGAAAATGCAAGGACAAAGGCAGTCGCTGCAAGATAGGCTAGCAGTACGCCAGGCGGATTATCGTCTATACCTACAACGACAGAAGCAATTGCTAACAAACCACAGGTCACTAAGAAGATAAATGTCTTGATTCTGTTGCGTGGTGTTGAAAAAGCATCAATCATGATAATCTCCTTCTTTGATTGTGGATTTCGCCTATGGCTGCCCAACGGCTTGCGTTACCGGCGGGGCGGATTGGCAAGACTACTTGATATTATGGCACGAAATTTAGAGAAACGCGCCAGTTTTCGCGGGGGGAAGCCCCGTCCGGTGGACGCTTTGTTGGGCGGCGACATGTCCTTGTCATGATTACTGCTTATAATGCTATTGGGTCTTGCGGCGAACTCAGGACCAGCACCTTCCCCGTGCAGAC
>Ga0315297_10000303_pt1 | contig 28173 bp, 62 predicted proteins | sample YL17G15_0_MG_FD_203628 | JGI IMG/M metagenome (GOLD analysis project Ga0315297, IMG submission 203628) | Sediment microbial communities from Yellowstone Lake, YNP, Wyoming, USA - YL17G15_0 | ecosystem: Environmental > Aquatic > Freshwater > Lake > Sediment | place: USA: Wyoming | collected...
AAGGTGGAATAATAAGGAAGTGGATATTCGCATTCGCAGTTACAATTGGAATAATTATAATCTATTTCGGCGGTAAATTTATTCTTTGCGAATATCTTGGGGTGGGGTGCTGATGGAAAGTTTTTCATTTACGAGAGTAATAAGTCGAGATGTGATTACGGATGCTTTTCAAGGATTAAGAAATTTCTTTGGAATGCGTTTAGTTGGTTATGAAAAAAGATTACAGGAAACAATTAGCAAAATGCGGGAAGAAATGGAACTGAAATACAAAGTAAAATGGTTTAGATTTTCTATTAATCCTCTAATTCGCGCTTCAATTATGGTTATTCTCTATGGAGAGGGTGAAAAACTTGAATAACAAAGGATTTATTGGATATTTAGCACGTTTTTTAATTATGTTCTTCTTAATGTCTATTGGAATCGGGATTATTTATGCTCAAAATAATCCGACATTGCCAATTCAAAATATTACTGAAGCAGTAAAGTGGAAAGATATTTCAGAAGTTTCTTCAAATAATTCCATTGTTCAAATTATCTATAAAAATGTAAATGCTCTTGGATTCTCTGTAACAGAAGTTGCAAAAGAAGGAGTCAAATGGGGCTATGCTCATCCAGAAACAAATTGGAAATTATTAGTTTATTTAACTTTAATTGCAATTCTTTCTCCAATTTTAATCGCTTTAATAAAATTATTTGCAATAGTTTTTATTTTTATCAAAGATTTTATTTCTTCTCATAGAGAAAGAAAAGAATTAAAAGTGTTAAGAGAAAAAAGATATGGCAAATAATTATTTTTTCCCTGATGTATTGGCAAAGGCAATGTCGAAGGTAGATTTCCGAACACAACTCGAAGCGTCTCTATTGTCAACTACCTTAATTATGGCTGGTTTGGTTCTTACAACAATTTATATTTTAGTTTATATTCACACATTTCCATTATGGTATAAAATTACCGTCGTGATTAATCTTATTGCAGGGATTATATTTATGGGCAGTAGTTTAATAACAACATTCCAGAGTTACCGTTCATATTTAGAAGTTCAGGATTTTCAGAAACAAGAAAAGGAGAATAAATGAAATATTTTATTGTGACTGGTTTTTTTATTATTTTATTAGTACTTGGTGTAAGACATTGGGATTTTTATCACGATTGGAAAGGGATATTTACTGTTATCTTATCTACAATTTCGTTGCTTTACAATTCATATTGGTTAGAAAATCAAATGAAAGGAGGTATAATTAAAAATGCCAAAACGAATTGAAGAACCAGATGAAGAATTAGACGATGATGCAGAAGATGAGGAATTGGAAGAAGAAGAAAGAGATAAACGATTGCCAAAGTTTATGAAACCTGTAAAAAAACTTCCACCATTACCGCCCTTGCCAAAATCTCAAAAAGCTTTAAAGAGATATGTTCCATTTCAGCAACAAGCACTTGAAGGGATAATGGATAATGAAACAAAGGAAGTTCTTGCCACTGATATTTGGACTGCTTTATCCGACATACTTGAACGTCTTGAAAGAATTGAGAATACAATAGGAAGTATGGTTGAAAGATGAAAACAAAAAAGAAAACTGATAGGAAAACATTTTCTTTTTTTATTATAATGTTTCCTGCTTTAATTATGGCATTGATTGGAATAATCGGAGATAAAACATTTTTTAATGCTATTCTCCAGATTGCCTTTTTGCTTTTCCAATCAGTCTTATTAAAGCAATTTATTGAAACATATTACGAGATTTTTTAAAAGAGAATGATAAAACTGGCCTTTATAACTTCAGGTAGGAAAATGATAAAGTTTGAAATAGAAAAAAAGATAATTAGATATTTCGATGATATGTGGAAAGAAGGAATACAAATTATGCCTAAAGATAAAAGTATGATTGAGAAATTAAAAAAAGGCGGAATGAATCAGAAAATGATGGCTGCACTTATTATCGACGCAAATAAAGGTAGTAACTATCACGAATATCTCCGGGCAAAAGACGATAAGAAAGTTTCAGAAATAATAATTAAAGATTGCCGAGCAAAGGGCCTGATGGAGGCGAAATAATGGAGATTGATGAGCTAAGAAAATTGAATTTAAAAGAACTAAAGAAAAAGAAAGACGAAGTAATATTTCTTTTAATGGGCGCACATAGAGGAGTAAAACCATTAGTTCCAATCGGAAAAACTAAACAAATGAGAAAGACAATTGCGAGAATTGAAACATTAATCAAGGAGAAAGAAAAAAATGCCAACTGATTGGTTTTCAATAAATACAATTGTAGTGATTGTTGTAATTGGAGTTGGAGCAGCAATATTTTATAAAGCATTAAGAGAACCATTAAATTTGTTATTTGGTTTGCTTGGCAAAATGTTTGGTTATATAAGAGATAAATTGTCTGGAACCGAATTGCCGAGAGTGATTGAATATGGATGAAGAAAAAGAAAAACAACTTGAATGGTATAAAAAGAAATATCCATATATAGAAAAAAGAGGATTAAGTAATTGGAAAAATCTTTTCAGAAAACCAACTCTTGAAGAATGGACAATTTTGTTTATGCTGATTATGGGATTATTTGTTGCCTGGGCATATATGAAAGATATTCAAACCTGCCGGGAATTTCTTAATAATCTAACAAATATTGCCTGTGAGATTTGTCATCAGACTATTTATTCAAATGCGACTAAAATTCCACAAATAAATTGGACTTTGTTTAATCAAAGTATTGTCAGGTAGGATAAATGTCGAATGAAAAATACAGAATTTTACTTCCTTCTAATCCCGTAGTTTATATTTATCTTTACAGAAAAATCAAGGAAATTTCGTATAATAAAAGAACAGTAAGACAATGTCAGGTATTGGAGATTCTCAGAAGGAATTTAATGCACTTACCAAGATGTCTCCATCCAATAATAATTAGAGAGATGGAACTAATGCACCTGCTAAAAAAAATGAATAAAACTAAATATGAACTGACTGGCGGAAAGATAGATAATTTTCTAAACAGTTTTCCTTTTTAAAAAACTATCTTTTCTTTTTTCTATGCGTTCTTTTATGAGTTCTTTTATGACTTTTCTTTCCCATGTTAAATTATTCCGTTCTCTTTTGCAACATCAAAGAATAGCGCTACTGAAACTAACAGCAATCCAATCGCAAAGAAACCTCCAATCAAGTTTAATACAGTCCTTCCCCAAGAGGAGTTCAAATAGTCGTCTCCGCAGTAGTTATATGTCGATAAAGTTGTATTTGTTTTTGGGATACTGCCCAATGTTACGCTATTATTTTTCATGCTAAAATTTCCATAACTTTCCTGTGCAACATAATCTGTTCCAGACCTAAGTGGTGTTCCGTTTCCTGCTTTTATTGTCCAATCAGTTATAGGGCAATCATTGAGTTTCCAACCTGTCGGAACCTGAGTAAGAGTATTTGTTACATTCTCGTTAACCTTAGCTCCTAACCAAACCTGTATGGTATCAGATTCACTTTCACTTCTACTATAAGTTGTCGTTGCTTGTGTATTCGTTGCGATTGTGCCGATTAAAACAGCACCAATCATTAGTGTTACAAACGCAAGAATCAGTTTGTTTCCTGAACCTATTGGCATTATTTATTTCTCCTCCTTGAATATAAGTCGGTTTTAATTTCTTTGCTTCGTGCAATGGCGTAACTTAATCCTGTTACATCTTTCTTGCCATAGCGTTTTCCGTATCTTGCCCGATATTTAGCAGGAACTTTCTTTCCTAAATAATGTGATTTGACACTTCTCTGTAATTTCTTGAAACTTTTTGTCTTCGGCATTATTTCTACTAGTAATAATCTTTATTTAAAATAGGTAGTTAATCAATTGCATTTATCATTGCTGAAGTTGGTGTTATTAAACCAATTCCAATCATTGTTCCGACTCCTTTCTTTACTATACTTTTGGTTTGTCTTTTCATTCCCATTTTCTTTGATGGCTTAACTGAAAATTTCTTTGGAACATTCATAGCCACTAAAGACACTGCTTGAAGTCCTGGAATAATTCCTAAAATGTTTTTTGCTGTGCTCATATTTACCTCCTATTACTTTTTATGATAAGTTTTACTGGCTTTTTTTGCTATTTCAACTACGGAAAGTTTTGGATTTGCTTTTCTAACTTTCGCAAGATGAACAAGCCATGCGTTTGTCTTTGTCATTATTTTACCTCCCGTTAAAAGAACTGATTACTTTTAGTTCTTGACTGTGAAGTCTTCTTTTTTTTAGGTTGTTTCTTTTTTGCCATTATTTTACCTCCCGTTAAAACCATAATGAATTTCCAGCCTCTTTCGTTTGAAGAAGATTAAACCTTCTTGGTTTTAGTATATGGGGATTATCTTCTTTTTCTGCAAAAATATTCGGAGCTTTAAGGATATTATCTTCACTAACTCCAGTCGGGTCTAAACGAATTTTATTCATATTTTCGTGGGCTTTAAACATACTCATCGATTTTCGGACAAGTTGTCTTTCTCTTAATCTTCTCTGCATTGTAATCTCATCTCTTTGCCCTTTCAACTGAATACGACGGATATTATCTAAAATTCTTTGCGTGTTTGGAGTTACCTGTGTTGTTGAAGCAAATCTATGGAAATCTAATTCTTGGTCAGGAATACTTTTTTCCATTATTGGAATTTGCTCTTGCGGTTGAACTTGTTGTTGATATGGTTGAACTTGTCTTGGCTGTTGCATAATTTGTTGCTGTTGCAATTCCCTAACCTGTTCTGGTGTAAATCCCTGCGAACCCATTCTTTGATATTGCTGTTGTTGATAAAGAGCATAAAGTCTTTTTCTCTGGGCTTGTGCACGACGCCATTCAAATACTGAAACAGCCCGGCCACCTAATTGATATTTATAAGAACCACGGGGACGTCCTGCTCCTGCCCGTTGAGATTTTCCTGCTATAACTCCCATTGCTTTTAAAAGTCTTTCTGCTCCGACACCACGTCTTCTTGCCGCTTTCTTGCCGCCTTTAAGTTTTCTTGCAAATGCTTTTTCTCTTGTTACTTGAGTTATTACTTTACCACCTTTGTCTTTTGCTGTAGGAACTTTTACAAATCCTTTTACAAATCCTCTAATTGCTTTTTTTCTTTCTTGTATTTTTTGTTCTCGGACATATTCTTTATATGTTACCATCTTCTTATTAGTAATCCTAAATATTATTTAAAACTACGCTAAACCTCCTTGCATCCATCTTATCAGTGAAATCATAAAATATGTTCCAGAAAAAAAGAAAATAAAAATCCCAATTGCACTTCCATAATATCCAACAAACATCACAATAAAAAATAAACTTATAACTTCTAATGTAAGAAACAAGGACATTCTAAGCAAGAAACAAATAATCGCAAAGACAACTCCAATCATTATAATCGCCAGAAAGAAATTTCCAAAAACCTGTTCTACAAGAAGATGGTATAAATCAAGCAGAGGATATTCAGTAGCCATTATTCAGTCCCCCTTGCCCAATCAACAATTGTGAATATAACTGTAAGAACCATAATTGAAACAAGAACAATTGCAATTACCATTCTCGATAAACTATCTCCGACCATTGATAATCCATTAACCAACTGCCATAGTTTAATTGCTGGATAAACTGTTGATGTTAAACCAATTGCCATTGCAATCCATATTGGCGCTTCATTTCTGATAAGCAATGCCCCGACTGTAATCGCCCCGACAGCAACCGCTGCCAATAATCCCCATGCACTTCCAAATAATGTCTGCCATATCCCGCTTCCGCTTGTTTCTGACGGAGAGGACATAAAACTAATCAGGCTCGAAGTATTTGTTGAAGTTGTTCCAACTGTTTCAGAGCCAATACATTGTCCAGTTGTTGTGTCCCAAGCAGAACAGGAGAATATAAGCAAAGTTAAGTTTAGAAGTATCATCCCCCCAAGCACATAAATTATTTTTGAACCCATTTTAAGATGTTTTCCTTATATAATTTAGATAAAATCCAACCATAATAAATGAAGCGATAAATGAAAGCCAATATTGGTTCCACCAGCTATAGGGCGTTATTCCTTCTAAGTTAAAAATCCCGCCGATAGAATACATTATTACAAATCCCCAGACAATTATTAATGCTGCTCCTGGATTGCTTAATTCATAACCAGAAAAATAAGTAAAAATTCCTATAATAATAATCATAAAGAAAAATGCAAAAATAATTCTTGAAAATTCCTGTCTGTTATGAGTATCGCCGAACTCGGGGATATTCTTTAATTCTTCTAAAAACCCTCTTAATCCCCCATAACCATAAGTTGCATTTAATCCTTCCATAAACCAAGCGTCATTTGCTTTAATCAGCTCCAAACCATCGCCAATATCAACATAGTAATAACCAAATAGTTTGCTATTGCTTCCCGTATTGTAACTCACACTTAAATTGCCTCCATAAGCACCGCAACCAGCAACACTTGAAGCAACAATACTTAAAGTTAGATTTTTAATTTCTATCTTACAGGAAATAATATTTCCGTCATTCGCAGTTATATTTATCCCAAAGTCATAAGTTGTGTCTAATTCTAATCTTCCTGCAGGAGGATAAGTATAAAATTTAATATTCTTATACCTGTATTCACCAACACTAAGTCCTGTTCCGCCCATAAAAATTGAATATGCCGACTGTGTTGGATAGACTATTTCAGAAACCGTCGCATATCCTGTCTTTGAACCAGTAATTCTATGCGGGAAATTTGGATTAACCCAAAACGTTGCAGAGCCGGTTGCGTCACTTGTCGCAGTTCCGATTACAATCCAAACAACACCGACTTGCCTTTCTATTGTTACATAAACTCCGGAGATAGGGTCATTAGAACCAGAATCATAAAAAGAAAATGTTGAATAAATCCCCTCTGTACTTCCTAATAAGTATAAAACTTGATTTGTTACAGTCAGATTTGATAGTAGTTGATTATCTAAACTAAATGTTCTCTGCGGATAACTTGCATTTGAATATTTAAAAGTCAAATCCACATAAACATTTTTGGTTTTAGGCAATAGACAAAAAGCATAACTTGGATTTGACTTGGTTGTATTTGCGAAGATTAATGTTTTAGTAACTGTTCCACTTCCAATCCAATATGTCCAAGTTGAAGCATCTACTAAAGCGGTTATTGCACCCAAAGTTGTTTCATCTTTAAATGTGAAGTTGATATACGGCCAGTTATTCGAAGCATTGCAATAAGCCAATTCAGTTTTTGAAATTGTCTGATTAACTATGGTTGTATTTTGATTAGAGACAGAACCACTTGAATTTGTTGCAACAATTTTCCAAAATATACTTTTGTTTACTCCATCTTGAGTTGTTTCAGGAATATCAAAACTTACAGAATAATTGCTTTGTGTTGCAGAATAATCCGATGTAGTGGCACTATGCAATGTTCCGTTATAATCCAAACTGACTGAATAAGTCCAATCGCTTAACAGACTTAAACTTAAATTGAAAACTTCATAAACAGTATCGGCAGTTGTATTCATCCATCCCTGTGCTAAAACCCCAAACGGGTTTAAGTTTAAAGTTCTATTGTTATCAGCAAACTGACAAAATACTCCATTAGATGTATTTCTTCCACAAGCATAATAATTCCAAGAATAAGAACCAAAAGAAGTTGCACTACCGAATGAAATTGAAAGATTACTTGAGTTTGTTGTTGCACCAGTAATATCTGTTCTATTATTTGCGAATAAAGTTTTGTCTGGCTTCCAAATATAAAGCGTTGTATTTGTGAAATTACCGACGCTACTTCCTGTCTCATTGAATACATAAGTTGCACTAAAAAATATTGGATTGTCTGAAAAATCAATCATATTGTTTGTAGGAGAATCCAAAGTTACATTTATGGTTGAAATTCCAAGATACATTAATCCTGAACCGCTATTGTATAAATCCAAAATTTCACCCACAGATAAACTTCTATTCCAAATTCCAACTTCATCTAAAGTTCCGTTATAACTTGGAACAAGTAAATCTGCATCATAACCAATAAAAATATTACTTCCGTCTGTTGCAATAGTAGAAGTCCGAGACGCAACTATAATTCCATTAATATAAAATCCAGTTGAAGTTGTATTCTTTGTAACTGTAAGCATTTTCCATCCAGTTGTTGCACTTACTCCAGTGTTTAAATCGTTTGGACTTCCTGCAGTTCTATCAACGAGAAGATTATATCTTTTGTCTCTAAGTTGTAAATAAAATCCTTGAGTTGCTACCGCTGGACTTCCCCAACCAAAAATAGTTTGATTTCCATTGTAATTAATATCGTAAGTTTTAGTCCAAAGATTTAATGTTCTATTTCCAGTTCCATATAGTTCAGTATGAATTGTATTTCCAGATTTCCCTCTTATTTCTCCGTGAACAGTAGCATTTGTAGTGGCATTTAACATATTTTTAATTATTCCGTCATCAGTAAAAGTTCCTCGTTCTATCGCCAGTATATTATTTCTTCTATAAATGTCTTCAGCAATAGTTCCAGAAGTTTCATCAAATTTCCAATAATTAACTAAACCATCGCTGAATGTTTCATTCCAAGTTGCCCACTGGGGAATCTCAACTGAAAACATTGTTGGTATCCATTCAACATTTTCATTTGGTAAGACATCTGCGAATAATCCGATCGTATAAGTTCCAGCGTTTAATGTTGTTTTAGAATTAAAATTTTCCCAAGAATAAATTATTTGAGTGTTCGTCCCGACTTGTTTCTGAATACAATTTTTATAAGTTGTTTCTTTAGTTCCGTTTATATTTATTTTTATTTCTTCGTCACAAACATTTTCATAAATTGGAATTTCTATTATCTTAGTTTTATCTTCATCTGCTAATTTATAAGTTATCGATTTGTCAATCTTATTTATACCTACATAAGTATCAATCTTTTCAAATATAGAATTACCGTCGTAATTTTCATATAATTTTAATTCATACCATGCAACTAATCTATCTTGCCCACGAATAACCTGGACTTCATGCGGGGATAATAAAGTTATATCGGCGATAGTTGAACCTAAACCAAAAGCATTCTTAACTGTCATTGTTCCAGTGTCACCTTTATAATTTCCTACATTGTCAAAGTCGAATGCGAAAACAGAAGGAATTAATAGTATACTACCAAATATACAAAATATAATTAAATATATTTTATTTTTCATCTTTTCTTTCGGTTTAAAGTTCTTTGAATACACAGGACGCACATGTTTAGTCTTTCTTGCTTTTGTTCTCGAACTTATCACTCGTAACCTCCTGTATCGCCGCCTCCGCCTCCGAAGAATAATTGTTCGCCTTTACCTCCAAGAACTAATGCAAGTCCGCCGATTAGAAAGACAAGCAAAAGATAAGGCAGGTAAAGCTTCAATGTCAAACAGGCAATAGGAGAACCGCTGTTTCCACCGTCAAGAGTTGAATTAAAACTTAATACATCATTTGCATTGCCGTTGTATATAAAACCTTTACAGTTAAGAGCATCGCTTTGTTGTGCCAAATCCAAAAATGAGTTTATCGGACTGATAAAAGCAATCATTACTCCTAATCCCATTATGAAAAATAACAGGCTTAGCATTATGTTTCCTTTGTTATTCATTGTTCCCTCCTTTCATTTTTATATAAATCCCTGGGGATTTCTCCCCAGAGGCTATCAAAGGAGATGAATTCTTTGATGACTATATGTGAATTAATTTTCATATGAATTTTATCCTTCCTGCCTTTCGGCTTCTAATAATCTCTGAAACTTCCCCACGAGTTCCTAATCTAAATCCTCTTCTCTGAACCAATGTTAACGCCCCTTCTCTCTTTCCAAATCTGAACATCTTTGTTGTCTTTGGAAATGGGACTGCTTCTCCTGTTGTTTTTCTAATCTGCAAAGAAGCCCCTAATGTTCTTCTTATTTTTCTAATTCCAATTCTCAATGCCACTTCTTTAGGGGATGGTTTTGCAACTGGGCGAAACTTTCCTCTGCGACGAATGAATGGAATGAATAATTCTCTTTTTGGCAATCTTACTTTTCTTGGTTTGATTGGAGTTATCGGTTCAGGTTCTGGAACTTTAATAATGAACTTAGAAGGAACTCTTGGCACACGCGGGGGCTTTTGAGTAATTGTCGGGACAAGAACCGCAGGAGTTATTTTTGGTATAATCTGCGGAATAACTTGAGGTATCTGAATCTGAACAATTCCTAAAGCAGGGGTTTGTATTACTCTTGCTGCTCCAATCGGAGAAATTGTTGGTATAGTTATCGGGATAACTTTTTCAATTGTTGAAACCTTTGGAATTTGAATTAAGGCTTCAGCAAAACGTAATCTTGGGATTATCGCACCCGCAGTTATTGCGAAAATATTTAGACTTACTTTTGGAACAAATACTGGAACTTGGGCAGGCGAAATTGGAACTATCCCAAAGAATGGTTTCTGTAATTTTGTAACTCCGGCAGGAAAGATTTGGGTTATTGCTAACCTACTTAAAGTAAGTCTTTGAAGTTCTGAAGGCGGAGGCGCAGTAATTCTAAATACTTTTTCTTGAGGAGAAACAAATTGGGGTTGCAATAATTGTGCTTTTTTTCCCATAAGAAAACCCTCATACCAAGTTTGTCCTTTCAATCGTATAACTTTTGGATATGCAATTTTCTCCAAGATAATTTTTTGAGGAGTATATACCACTCCTTTTGCTATAAAAACCTGTCCTGCTTGTTTTTCTCCAGTGCCAAATATAAACGGCTGTCCTACTTTTGCTCTTTCACCAGTAGCATACCAAGTTCTTGCACTAACTTTTTTTAATCCAACTATAATTCGTTCTGCTTCTGGAATTTCTTTACTAACTTTAAACATCCCATACTTTGCACTAACAACAAGCGGCTGTGTTTTTCCAGCACCAAAAACTCCAACAATGGTTTTTTCAGATGGCTTATAAAGAAAAACTTCTTTGGCTTTATATTTTCCTGTTAATAATTCCCAACTTGGGGCTTCTTTTATTTTCATAACTTTTATAGCTTCCAATGCGGTCGGTTCTGTTCTTATCCAAACTCCACTTGGTAATCGTCGAGGTAATTGTTTAAGAATATATGGCTCTATCTTTTCTCCGGCAGGAACTATTCCAGAAACATAATATTTTTTAGAAGTTGCTACATACGGCCCGCGTTTTCCTACAAAATATTCTCCAACATAGCCTTTTTCTCCAACCGGTCTATATCTTCCAAAGAAATCATAAGTTACTGGTTTTCTTAAAGTAATTTCAATTTTCGGTCTGCCAAACATTTCTCTCAAATAAGTTGTATAAGTTTGTTTTACTCCAGGTATTTTTTGTTCTGCATAAAGTAATTGTCCGCCTTCAATTCTTCTTATTTTAACTTTCATTTCAGGTTTCCCAATTTGCTGAATTGGGCCAAGTCGTGGCTTGGTTAGTGCTTGATAAGTTACTCCACCAAGATATAATCCCGCTAATCCCAATTTAACACCTGCCCAACTTTTTTGAGCAGCAATATCTCTTGCTCTTGTTGCCTCAGCCTTTGCAACATCTTTCTTATATTGTTCATAATACTCTTCTGAAACTCCTTCTGGTTTTTCTTTCAAAACAATCGGCTCTATTTTTTTACCAAGAATGCCCATTGCTTCGGAGGCTTCTCCCAATGCAAATGGAACTCCAAGGGCTGGAAAAATATAAGGTGCAAAACCAAGTCCGTAGGTTGTAACTGTTCTTGCTGTTCTACCTGTTTCAGTTGGAGTTGGAAGATAAACAGAGGGATAGGTTGTTTTATATTCGGGAACTTGAATAGGAACTTTTTTGCCTTCTGGAGTTATAAGTATTTTTGGAACAATAATCTCTGGTGCACGAGGCATACCAATAGTAACTGGCATAGAAATTGGTTTAGGAAAATATGCTCCAGGTTTATAAATTCCTAATTCCTGCCCTTTCTGTAAAACTGCTTTGGTTCCTACTTCTGCCCATCTTCCATATTCTTCTGTTAATTCTCTTGCTCCGACTACAATCGGTTCAAATGGTTTTACTGCTGCGGTGATATAAGAAATAGTTTTAGTAGGTTGTCCTGCAATCTTTTTATAAGCTTCTTTTGCCATATAAACTGTTGGTATAGCGCCAGCAACAGAACCAAGCCATTGCGGAAATGTCATTCTTTGTTCTGTAATTGCTGTTGGAACTTTTGTTTCTTCATAAAGTTTGGTTACTTCCGATGGAACTCCTGTTTCGGTTGTTGTTTTTAAATATCCTACTTCAGTTAATTTAGTAACAAGTTCAATATCTTTCTTTGACATATCGGGAGATAACATCAAACCTTCTGGAGTTCCATATTTTCGTTCAAGTTCCGCCATTCCAACTGGCTTGCCTTCCGCTGTAAATTTAATTCCTTTTTCAGTATATGGTTTTATTTTTTTGACAAATTCTTCAGTTTCTTTTCTTCCTGCAGTATAAAGTCCAATTTCTTTTGCAACCTGCATAAACTTTTCTCTAAACTCTGGGCTGTCATATTCTCTAATTCTCGGATTTGGGGTTTGCAGTCTTTCATAAACAGCAGTTAATAATTTCTGCTCCTGTTCCTGTTTTTGAATTTCTGGCAATTGGGCAGTTAATTCTTCTTCCAATTGAGTTTGTCTTGCAAGTTCTGGAGCCAATTGCTGAACTAATTCTTGTCTTTTCTGTTCAACTTGTTGTAAATATCGTTGTCTTTGAATGGGAGTTAAAGTTATAAGTTGCCGACGAGTAAATTGCTCTGGTTGTATTTGTTCTATTTGTTTTTGTGCCTGTTGCAACTGACTGCGACGCTGTTGCAATGTCTGTTGATATTCTTCTGTTGTTACCAAATTACTTTTATCCTCTTTGGAATATGCTTAATCTTCTTTTTAGGAAGTATAACCGTTGCCTGTCCTGTTCTTTTATTTTTATAGACTTTCAAATTCATAAAGTTCATAGTTTTACTAGTAAATTAGAATATTTAAAATAGTAGTTAGTATAGAATCCAGTCTTTATCTTTTATTTTTGAGACAGCAATTTCATATGCTTCAATTATAGGAAACCCCTCCAAATACATATCAATAAGAAACTGGGCAAATTTCTTTTTGTCTTTGTCAATTACATACCAACGATAAGCCTTCTCTCTTTTTCCTTTGGGCTTATCATTGTAAAATAGTTCCAACTCATATCTATCTCCGTGTTTCTGTTTTTCCATACGAACCATTACAATTACTTACTTGACAAAAACCAAATAAGTCCTCCTACCGCAGCGATAATCAAAATGATTATTATAGTCATATTGATTTTTCCTTTTGCCTGTATTGTCTGTGCTTTCAAAGCCGCTTTAATCAGAAATTCATCGCTTTCAGTTGAATCTCCTCTTGCTCTAACATCTTCAATATCGTTGTTGGAAATTGCAGCGTCGGCATTGTAAATTTTTCTTCCTAACCTGTCTCTTTTAGCTGAGCCATCAGGATTTTTAATTGGGCGTCTATCAATTTCACGAATGCAATAAGCAAGCGGTTGTTTCCTTACTCCTTTCATTCTCCAGATTGCTCTTGGGTCAAATTCATAAGGTTTGTTTTTCCAGACAATCATATTGCCATCAAATATTGGCATAAATCTTGGCAGTTCAATTTCGTTCTTTTTATTAAAATAAACAACAAGAATTTTATTCTCGTCTTTCATTCTGATAGACTTAGCAAATTTCCTTCGCCATTTGAACGGCCACTTGAATTGCTTTGTCTGCTCAACTGTTTCCTTATCTCTTTCTGCAATTCTTGTTCTATGTTCTAAATCAGAAACTCTATCAGCAAGAGTTATTCTTCTGTCGTAGTTGTTTTCTTCTTTCCGAATAATCGCCATTTTTCAGGTGTCCATTGTTTCTTTTCCCGACCACGAATTTTTCTTTGTGTCTGTGTTAATTCCATAAACTTTCCATCTCTTGACATTGAAGACGCAGTTGTTATCATCGCACTCTTTCTCCAGAACTGTCCGAATGCATGATGATGAAATGTATCTCCAAGTTCTCCAAGAAACATTCCTTCTCTTATTGGAACTTTATGTTCTCCGATTTCTGCCTTATTTAAAAAGCCAACACGAATAAGACGGAATGGACGCATTAATCTTACAACCTTCCAGAACCAATTATACTGGTCAGATTTTTCTTTTGGACTTGGTATTGTTCCATAAGAATCTATCTGTGCGTCTAACAAATCTTGTCCTTGATCTTGTTCGTCTTCTAAACTATCGGCATAATCTTCGTAGTCTTCATTCATCTCCTTTTAGCCTCCTTTCAATTGTTATTCTTCCTCCTCATTTCCTAATATCCATTCAAAAGCAGATAAAAACATAAAGACTATCGATACACCGATTATTGTTAAGGCTATACCTTGTGTGTAAAAGTTCTGTTCGTTATTGAAACCATAAATCATTGTATAAACTCCGCTTAACAAAAGCATTATTGAACCGATAAATCCTGCCCAGGGATTTGACATATAAACTCCAAGAACAATAAATAATAAACTGATAACTCCAAAGACAAGAAACATTGGATTTTCTAAGATTGAAGTCTGAACTTTTCCAGATGGAGTAACATCAAATTCAAAACAAGTTGTTTCATTATCCGTCGGAGAAGAAGCATAAATACATCTTTTATAGGTTCCCGTCTTTAAAGTCTGATAAAGAGTAAAGTTAAAAGTTTGGCTTGTTACATTATAAGTCATTGCACTGAACGGAACAAGGATTACGTTATCCGGGTCAGCAATTGTTATATTGGCATAGACAGAAGAAGATGGTGCTCCGCCAATTGTAACTACCTGAATAAAAGTTATCGGTTCGTTTTGTTTATAGATTTCTGCGGTTACATTAGTCAAACTAAAGATAAGAAAGAAAAGAAAAAGAAAAACAGAGAATTTCATTTAAATAAATTCTCCAAAATTTAAATTTGTTCTGAGCATTTAAACTACTCCTGCTTGTCTTAGTGAACTGTAAGTTACAGCAATCCCGATTCCAAGTATTCCTAATGCGAAAAATCCCGGAACTAACTTAAGAACAGTTGCTCCCCAACTGGAAGATAGATATAACTGACAACGTGATTCAGTCGCACTTCCTGCTACTGCAGATGTACATGTTCCTCCAGACGAGTTTGTTGAACTTGCCGCATTGCTTACTTCAGTAGAAATTGGGCCAACTAAACTTACTCCAATTAAAATTGCTACGAATCCACCAATTAAATTTGCTATCATTTTGGGTTTAAACTACTCCTGCTTGTCTTAGTGAACTGTAAGTTACAGCAATCCCGATTCCAAGTATTCCTAATGCGAAAAATCCCGGAACTAACTTAAGAACAGTTGCTCCCCAACCGCTTGCATTATCTAATGCACCCTTTGCTGCGGCAGCAGTATTGACTTCAGTAGAAACTGGGCCGATTAAACTTGTTCCAATCAAAATTGCTACGAATCCACCTATTAAATTTGCTATCAAGGTAATTAATTTCCTCCTTAATGGAAAAGTAAATCATTAACAATATAAAAACCTGCTACCTAAAAGAAAGAAAAGAAAGAATGAGAAAGAAATAAGTTTAAATACTTTTAAGTATTTAAAAAAAATATGGGAAAATTGATTGCCAAAATTTATCAGAATAAAAGAACAGGGCAGAGATTAATTTGTATTCCAAAAAAAATTAAAGATTTGAAAGTAGGAGATTATGTTGAAGTTAAAAGAGTTAAATAAAGAATGCCCATTTTGTTTTATTTTATTTAGGACTACAAATAAAAGAAAAATAAAAAGAAAAAAGAAATAGATTTACTGATTTTAATTTAATATTTAAATCCCAAATATGTCCTTACCCGTTCCCTATTGTCTACTATCTGCTTCTTGTCGTATGCCTTAACTGTTGCACTCTTGCCAACTATTTCATCCGGGTGGTTTGCATTGATGTCTTTCATAAACTTAACAATGTTTGCCTTGTCATTATCAGGATAACCTTTAAGATTTCCGTCATCATCCTGCAACAAGTTAAAAAGTTCAGAAGCCCTAAACTCAATCTTTTCCTCTCCTTCTCCGATTGAAGCAACAACCTCGCTTTCAACTTTTAAAACCCATTGTGGCTGGTGTTCTGTTGTGCTTCCTTTCGCCATTGGAGTAAATGTTGAAGGCACTTGAACAACTCTTGCTCTTTCTATCTTTACATTTTTATTGTGGAATTGCTTTAAATCCATACCTTCTGACTTTATTGGCTTTAAATCCGATAAGTTCATTACCTTTTCCGTTAATATCATTTTTACTTTTACCTCCTTACAATTTTTGGCTAACATCATCTTATACTCCTGACTATTTGCCTTCTTATTATTTCAGTCATAGTTGTATATTCGCTATAAGCTTTCTTTCTAATCTTTTTAATTAATCTTTGGGGCACTCTTATTTTCATTACTATATCCTTTTCTACCATATTTTAAATCCCCCAGAATTTTCACAAAACTCTTCAAACTCTTTTTCTGTCATCAAAATAATATGTTCTCCTTTTTCTTCTCCATGAAATAGTCTTCCTAATCTTTGCCCTTCTTGTCTTCTTGAACCAAAAAGAAAATCTATCTCAATTACTCTTTGGATACTTGGAATACTTAATCCTTCGTCTCCCACTCTTGAAACAATGCAAACATCACTATTATTTATCACTTCCAATTCTTCGAGCAGTTTATAAAAAAGTCCTTGCGGGTCAAGTTTGTATTCTCTTTCAACAAACTCTTTCACATCTTCAAGTGCAAGGAGATAACCTTTTTCAAATCCCCATTTATAGTCGTTATCTATATAATCTTCTTTAATTTTTTTCAGTCGTTCTTTTGGTTTCATATTGTTTTCTCCGTCGGAATTTGAAGTCTTGATTTTAATTTTTTTATCTTTTTATTTATTATTCTTTTAAATTGGGTTAGAATAACTGCTGTTTCTTCTCTAAGAGGTAAATTATTTTTATCAACTACTGGGATTAATTCAATATACTTTTTTAATTCATCAATCTCAATATCTTTTCTTTGACAATCCTGACAAGAACCACAATCCCAACAGATATTTATGCTTTCGCAGTATTTACAAATCTTCATTTGGTTTCTCCGACCTTTGTCTCAATCTTCTCTTTCAGTTCTTGTTTTTTAGTTTTCATTTTCCATTTCCTCCAATAGTTGTTCTCATACTTGATATGGTTATATTTTCTTTACACAAAGGACATTTTATTTCTTCTGTTTCGCAGTAATCTAATTCATGGTTGAATACTCTTTTACATTTGGGACATTTAAATTTCATATCGCAATCTCCAATTTTTTCCTTCTATTTTGTTTTTGTTTCAATGCAAAATCAATAATTATAAAACTCACCCCGTTTAGTCCCCATGACAGATAAATTCCGTCTCCGATTATAAATGTTCCAAAAAGCGAGTATGTTAATTCAATTAACCCGACGACTGTTAAAATCATTTCTCCGCCCCCAATTCTTGTTTTTTAGTAACCGGTGGATTTTTATATAAAATTATAAAACAACATATAGCTATAAAACTTATCAAAGTAACATGAACAAAATCCATCTGTTTAGCAGAGAACCATAAAAAATATCCAGCTCCGATTAATAAAACTAAAACAAATATTCTATCTAAATATATTTTGTATTTTTTTGTTTCCATAGTTCGTTAAGATACCCAACCTGCCTTTGGGATATGGGAGTATGTCATTCTTTAATCTCCTTTTTCTTCTTTTCAAATTCTTCTTTAGTAACTTCAACATTGCAGATATAATAAGAGTTTCTTTTATTCCTCAAATTCCTACAAAATAGACAATCCCAGCAATTCCCGCAATCCCTGCAATCCCAGCAATTCCCGCAATCCCTGCAATTCCCGCAATCCCTGCAATCCCTGCAATTCCCGCAATTCACGCAATCCCAGCAATTCCCGCAATCCCTGCAATCCCTGCAATTCCCGCAATCCCTGCAATTCCCGCAATCCCTGCAATCCCTGCAATTCACGCAATCCCAGCAATCTATATTAATATTATTTTTCTCTTCTTTCAAATCTAAATCATCACTCCATTTATAATTTTGCAATTCTTCTTTACTCATTTTTAAGATTTCTTTTTTAGTTTTCATTCTCCAATCTCCAATTCTTCGAGTAGTTTATAATATAGATTATAGTAGTTTATAATAGGATTATATATGTTTATAATCTATATCTTCGTTCATTGCATAGCTTCCTGCTTGACCTCCTTGTTTAGTTTATCTCTATATTCTTCTATTGGTTTCCAAATAAGATTTTTTATCAATTCTAAGTTCCATTCTTTATTAATTTTCAAAACTCCTTTATGGTTTCCAAAATTAAAAGCTATTTCTCCATCATCTAATAAAGCTAAAATTACATCTGCTTTACATATTTCTTTTTTTACAGTTACTCCTACATCTATCTTAAACACTTTCACAAATTTGTTCCAATCTTCTTTTTCCATAGTTCGTTAAGATACCCTAACCATTTCTATTTTAGTTTTCATTTTTCAATCTCCTTATGTCTATTCTTCCAATCTTTTAATTTCTTAAAAGTTCTAGGAATATTTCCGGCGTATACATTTTCAGTTCTCTTATCTAAAAGTGTAATATTAAGAAAAGTTATGCCTGTAATGCCCTTATAAATAAAAGCGTTTAGAACTTTCAAATCTTTTTGTTTTCTAAAATCATCTTTCATTTTCTCATCTCCATTTTAAATAAATCATCAACATTCTTTATTTTGTTGTAATCATTGAGCATGAACAATATTGTTTCCTGTAATGTTCTAAAACTCTTTATCTCTTTCATTATCTTAATTTTCTTATTAAGTTCTTTAGGCATATCAATTTGTATCTTCATATAACAACCAGATATAAGAACTATTTAAACTTATCTTGCTATTTGAAAGTGATTATAGAAGAGGGAAACATTCCAACAAAACAACAAGGAAAAAGAGATGACAACTTCCCAGAAATCGCAGAACCTTTTTAAAAACTTGCTGTCGGTTTATGGAACTGTTGGCTTATTTCCCTCCCTGTTCTGCGACAATTCTTTTTCAGAAATAATTTCATAATGTTTTAAGATTGTTATGATAATCGTCAAAATAATTATACAGCCTACAATTAATACTAAAAATGTTACCCAAGAAATATTAAGTGAATAACATCTTTCACAACTTTCGCCAATACAATTTGTTCCTTCCTGAACTGAGTAACTAAATATATCACACACCATTTTTTCTTCTCCTTCTCTCAAAACAATCATTACAAAGAGTTGTCCATTTAGTACTTGGTTGGAATAATTCATTGCAATCCCTACAAAATTTCCTGAAGGGTTTAAAGGTTTTATGTTTCATCTCTCATTCACCTCCAGCATAGAATTCTTCTCTCTTAAATTCCAAACACAAATTGGACAGGTGTTTGAATTAATCTCTCGTTTTCTGTCAGTTCCATATTCCTTTTTACAAAGTGTACAGGTCTTGACATGCCTGTAATAATCCTTCAAGTTCTCGGAATGTTCTTGTTTAAGATTTATTTTATTTAGGTTCATTTTATTTTCTCCCCCATTCAAGACTGCATTTATGAGAACAGTTAATTAAACCGAAAGCTCTTTTTGATTTTCCTCTGCACGAAAGACGATGCCCTGGCTTATCATAACAGTCAAATTCTTTACCGCAGTTCACACAAATCTTTTTCATTCATCCTTCTCCATTTTTGTCTGTCTACTATAATCTCTTTTTTATTTTTAAAAAAATTATTACATGCTATCAATCCACCAACACCAGATTCAAACATAATCATAAAATGTAATAATTTGTAATTGGAATTTAAAAAAAGAAAAGAAAAGAAAAACATATACTCTATTAAGATAAAAAAGATTAAAGCCAATAAACTACTTCCTTTATCACTACCAAAATATCCTAATGTTTTTTGTATTTTCATTTCACCCTCCATTTTGATTTAGGAATATTAAACTTCTTGCGATAAGTATTTCTTACATGGGATTTTATTTTTTCTTTATGTCTTTGATAATACCTTTTGATCCTCTCTCTGTTCCTTTCTTTTACTTCTGGTCTATTTCTATATTCTTTCAATTTCATTTTATTCTTTTGGTAATATCTTCTACAACCCTCTCTATATTCTTCTCTATGCTCTTCACGATATTTTCTACCCTTCTCCCTACATTTTCTCTTATGTGTCTGATAATACTTCCTATTCCCTTCTCTTTGCACAGATTTACCTTTAGGTGTTTGCTCGTATTCTTTCTTCTTGGCTTTCCTTTCATTCTCAATAGCTTCCATATTACACATATCCCATACCTTCCTAAACCGACAGGAACGATTAAGATAAGCCAAAGGAGCAGTTAGGGCTTTGCCTTCAATGACATTGTCTATGTTCTCTGATACTATAGATTTACATTTGAGTTGGTCTTTAAGGTTTGGGTATGTTTGGATTGTGCGGGTCATTTTCTTCTTTCTTAAACATCCTGACTTTTTCTTTTGCTTTATCAATGTTTAAAATATAAAATCTTCCAGAGGCCAGCCTTCTTTTTGAACTCGAAAGATTTAAACGTCTAATCGCTTTTCCCATCCATTTTTCATTAACCCACCTATCATCTTTATCATCTTCTTCACCTAAAAATATTCTAAACTCACGAGTTAATTGTTTAAGAGAAACTTCTTGAAAACGATATTTGTCTAAAGTTGAAATAAAGTCAAACAAACCAATGTCCTTACTTGCAGTAAATTCTTCTTCCTTTTTACTTTCTGTTGTCTCTTTTACAATTAAACAAATCTTCTTAAAGACTTTTTCATCTAATAAATTTGTAACAACAATTAAAGGAAACATTAACTCAAGATTCCTACCATTCAAATCAAGTTCATCTATCTTATTAAAAAATTCTAAATTCTCTTGTTCTTTCATTAATTCCTTTCTTTCTTTTATTATCTCTACATCTGTTAGATTAATATTATAGTGTTGTTGTGTGTTGTTGTGTGTTGTATGTGTAGTGTATGTCGTTATGTCGTTATACTTCTTATTGATATAGTTGTTCCATTCCTGCTCTATATTATTTTTGGTCATTATTTGACACAAAACAACACCAACGACACTAAGAGTTCGTTTAATGTAAGAAATAGTATCATTTCGTTCAAAGTCTTCAATTTTCTTAGTTTTGGAAGGATTGTCAGATTTTTCCAGAATTGTGGTAATAGCCCTATCTTCCAATACCTCATCCATCCCCCAGATGTTAGCCATAGCTATTGGAAAATAAGGTTGGAAGGTTTCTGTAACCTGCATCTCGCCATCTTTGGAGTGAACTTTTCTCATTCGTTTGACTTTCATGCCTTTCTTGTAGGCCGAGTTTAACAGCTCCCTTAGTGTTTGCTTTTCCTTACTGCCTATTTGTTCAATCTCATCTATGCAGGTTGTAGTTCCTCTTGGAATCCTGAACAGGACTGCTTCGGTTAGATTGTTCTGGATTGAATCATCTCCCTTAGCCCCAAGAGCAGAAATAAGTTTAAGCATTCTTGTCTTTCCACTTCCACGCATTGCATTGAAATAAAGATAAGGAAATGTATTAAAGCATTCCTGAAAATAAGTTCCAATAATCCAGACAGCAATTAAGTTTCTTCTGTCTTCTGGAATGTCCATATAATAATCTATCACTTCATTAATCTTTTCATAACACTCTTCAAGTTTAATCTTTGCCAGTAAGATTGTTTCTTCATTAATAATTCCTTCTTTCAAAGCGAATTCATTTGTCGTCTGCATTTTTTTCCTCTTTCTTTTTATACTCAAACTTATCAATATCCAAAAGCTCATTAAAGAATACAGGCATTAAACCTTCTTCAAATTCATTCAAAGAGAAAAAGTCCGACGACATTTCTAAAATATAACCATTCTTCCAGAAACCTCTTTTGTATTTACAATGCACAGGCAAATCTCTTTTGAAATAAAAATTAGCTCTCTTTTCTAAATTCAATGGTTCGGTTGGTTCATCATTCATCTTTTCTCCAATTCTTCCCTATTTATAAATCTTATCCGACTTCCGAACTACTTTTCAATGAATTAACCCATGCATAACACAACGGGCAATAATCCCTATGCTCTCCACGTTTATCATTGTTAAATCTCTTTCCGCATTTCTTACATCGGGTTTGATATAGGAATGGATTATCGTCTGTCATCATTCATCTCTCCAAAGTATTTTATAATTAAAATCAAAACTTCCGCAGAAAGAAATAAAAAACGCAACAAAATTAACCAGCAGTATTTTTTCAAAAGTATTTACATTAAAAAGAAGATATGAAAATACAATCATTAAATTTAAACAAATTACAAATCTCCAAGCCTTAAATTCTATTTTCATCTTCTCCCATCCATTTCCAAATCCATATCAAAATCCGAATCTTCGTGAGAAGCGAGGACTCGAGATTCTTTTGGAATCTCGAAGAAGTCATACCAAAATGCTTCCCAATCCGAATGTAATGTTGGAGAATGATTGTCCACAAGAAAAGGGGCTTCCAAAACCTGTGGACGATTAATATAATCTCTTCCCATTAGAAATTCCCATTCCCTATCTTCACCTTGCCAATAACCTGCCTGACTAAATAATCTTTCTGTTCCAACTCGGCTGTATTTATCATAAGTTCTTTTTGTTTCACTCATTTTAACCCATACTTAGTCTAAAATTATCTGGCAATTGTCTAAGTCTCGCTATCACTAAATCTTTTATTAATCTTTTTTGTTCTTCCGTAAAGCTATCCCACCACTCGTTAATCGTTTCACTCATTTTCTCTCCTTGCATAATTTCTGGTGTTTATCTCTCTGATGTTCTACCATATATCCTTTTCCGCATTTGGAACATTTGAATCTGTTTCTTAACTGACTTGCGTGTGTGTTGTGGCTCATTCTATTTTCCCTCTAATGCCCTATTTAATTTTTCTATTAAATTTCTGTAATCTAACATTTCATAAATATTATGTTCAGTTCTTTTTAATTCATCTATAATTTCCTCTATCTCGTTAGACATCAATTCAAGTTTAATTTTCACCGGTTCTTCAATTATCATGTTTCTCTAAAGCTTCACAAATCTTTTTCCAGTTTTCAGGATATTCTTCCGCATATAAACTAATGCTTAATTCATTATCGTCAAGGATTATTATTTTTGTTTTACTCATATAGCTCTCTCGGAATTGTCGGTTCATCCCTAAGTTTAAAATTAATTCTTATTAAACAATTTTCATCTCTCGGATTTAGACAATCATTAATGTTTATCATACAAATTCCACGAGCAACGAAGTTTAAATATTTAAGGTAATATTGACATTCTCTATCTGGTTCTTCGTTCATCTTATTATCGTCGGTTCAAGATTAGTATTTGTCGTTGCTAATTCAATATCTCTCTTTTCATATTCCTGTGCAAGAGAAATTAATTTATTAACTTCCCAAGTATCTGCCTCTTTCAAAGTTCTAAATGGTGGAACATCTGCATCAGAACAATAATTAAGAATCGAATTAAATTCACCAGCATAGAGACAACGAATTATTTTCCCGTCTGTAGTTAGAATATCTTTCTTATTATAATTCTCTAATGAGTGATTTCCTAATATTGCTTGTTCTTTATCTGGAATATCAACTGTTCTAAAAATGTCTGCAACTACAAAGGCAAGTCCAACTATTAAAATCAAAATTCCAATTGTTAGTTTAGTTTTGTATTTCATTTTAAGGTATCCCACACATAACATCTTCAACGCATCCACAAGTTGCTGAACATTGTTGAGTTGATGTGCATTGCCCCCCCGCTCCGCAATCACTTCCTAATGTGGCATTTACTCCTCTATCACAACTTTCGGTTCCTTCTTTAATTGTATTCCCACAAAATTGATAACCACCACAGCCGCAAGCCCACCACATTGGATTAAGTGCTTCATAAGGCGAAGTAAATGGATGAGTATGCCCACTTGTCGGAACCTGAACAGTTGGAAGAGAAATATTATTATTCACCGATGTAAAAGTTGTCGTGCCCGAAGTAATAACAGAACCGCCTGTTTGTCCAAGGGAATACGATGTTCCTGCCCCGACAATCCATCTATCTCTTAAATCATCTGTCTTAACTCCCTTTTGAGTTGAACCATTTGCAACAATCCAACAGGACATTGCAGTTATTTGAGCATTACTTGAATTGGTATACATAACGGTTCCGCAAGGATTAAGTCCCATTATTGTAGACATTACAAAATTAAGTTGCCCATAAGAAATAGTTGTATTACCTGTTATGTTTGGAGCAGTTATCGTTGGAGCAGTTGCCATTACTACACTTCCTGTTCCCATTGTTGAAGCCCAAGAAATTGTTGTGCCACTATCTTGCAATACTTTTGTTCCACTTGTCGAAGTAATTGCTGTTCCTATATTCAATGTATTAAATCCAAGAATTGAACCTGCTGCCATTGTTTGAGGAAATGTAACTCCACTTACAAAGGCTTTACTTGCATTCGTCAAAACCATTTTGGAAGCGGTAAGATTATTATTAATTATTCTGTCAAATATAGTTTGTGTAAAATTCCATTGACTCGTTATTTGTTCAGAAACATTTGAACGAGTCAAAGTTCCAGCGTTTGTTGTGTTTAAATATCTGCTTGGATTTGAATTTAGATAAAACCCTATTGACATATTGTAACCAAATATTTTTATCGTTAGCATATCGTAATCACTGTAAAAATAATTTCCCCAATATGAAGATGAGTTTACATTTGTTGTTGAGTAGTTTATTGAGATTGTTGGAATTAGTCGTCCTAAATCAATTGCTTTGCTTTGTTCTGTCTGAACAACTTTTATTCCGCTTACCAACGACAGATTAAATATAAAACAAAATAATCCAAGGACAATGAAAGTTTTGATGAGGATATTCATAGAACCACTATAAGTATCTTAAATATTTAAAACTTCTTGTCATAGTGTTAAATTATACAAAGGTTTAAATAACACCTTTTATTCAAATAAAGATGGAGAAATTAAAAACTATTAATGTTCCGCTTCCTATGTGGCAGGAATTATCTCATATGAAAGTTAATAAAAATGTCAGTTCTATCGTCGCTGTGATTCAAACTCTTCTGGATAGAGAAGACAGAGAAAGAAGAAGAACAAATTTAGAAAATAAAAAATTAAAAAATTTGGAGATTGAAGATGACTAATGGTTGGAAAGTTACTGCAATAATTTTTATGATACTTTTTATTTTAGAAACTCTTGCTTTTGTTGGTACCATATTTCTTGGAGTGAATATGATAAATAAAGAAAATGAATGCAGTTATAATATCTGTCAAGGTTATGAAGCATTTATTTATGACGATTACTCTAATGTATGTTCCTGCTACAAGCAAGGCGAGGTTGTCAAACAGGAGTATTTAAAATGAAAGAATATGAAGTAATTAGCGTTGAATCTGATTGGGAAGCCACAGAAAATAAATTAAATAAATATGCTCGAGAAGGTTGGCGAGTTGTTTGTTCTTATCGTCATGGAGCATGGTTTGTAATGGAAAGAGATAAAAGTATTTGTAAGGTGTGTGGAAAATGAAAAAACAATTATCCCGGGAATCATATTAAGAAAAATTGAAAATGAGAGACATAAAACTTTGGATTAGACTTGACGAGATAACCGGCCGAATTGGAATTGCCGCAGAGAAAGACTTTAAAAGTAGCGAGCCCGTAGAAGAGACCTTGAAGATGATTGGGCTATATGAAGTTTTGAAACAGCAGGAAGTAAGCAAGTTAAATAAACTGCAACATCTCGAGGCAAGGAAGTAAATGGATTGCACAACAATTTCAGAGGACTTAATTATGATTGCAGGACAGAACAAAATTGGATTCGTAATTGCAATTCTTTTTGTTTTATCTACGATGTGGTTTGCAGGATGTTTATTTTATGTTGCATATTCAAAATTAAAGGAGATGAAGAAATAATGGTTTACAAACAAACATTTTATCAGCCAGATAAAGACGGCGGTTGGGGCTTAATATTTAGATTACATCATTGGTGGGATAGAGTTGATAATAGGGCAGACGCAGGAAATAATGATGGCTGGGAAATTGCATTAGATAGAATCTGGGCAAATCTTCTTTATAGAAATCCAATGGAGATTATTAAAGATGAGTATGGAAAAATAATTGATGTTCGACTTACTGAAAATGATAAACAGACGAGAGAAATTCTAAAACAGAAAATTAACAGAGCAAAAGCAAAACTTCTTGTCGCTTTGAAAATGCAAAATAAAAAATTATTCAATCAGGCAAAAGAAGAGTGGTATAATGCTTTAATGGATTATGATGTTTGGGTAAGAAAGTTTATGCAGGAACATCAGTTATATCTAAAGGAAATTGAAAGCAATCCGAGCCAAGCATTGTTCGGTGGGGCTTTTCGGAAATAATGATTAATAATTGTAAGGAAATAAAATGTTAGTCACCGACGCTAAAAGAAAAATTCATAAAGGAACAAAAAAGGAAAAAGAGATAACTGGTTTTTATATGGATGGTTATTTAAAACAAAATCTTGATTCTATTTCAAATTATTTAAACAAGGCGTGGGATTGCGTCTGCATTGTTTCTGGGCATGGGAAAGTCAGGATAGGAAAATCAACTATGGCGTCGCAGATTGCTTTTTATCTCGCTTGGTGTCTTGCAGGAGGACAGACTATTACCAATGAAGAAAAAAAGGTTATAGAAATAATTTCTCCGAAAAATCCTGTGAGATTTAATCTAAAAGAGAATGTTGTGTTCTCTGCGGAAGATTTGCAAGAAGCCGCAACTAAGTTACATGAAAAATATGGAAAAAATCAGGTAATACTTTATGATGAAGGACGACAAGGATTAGACAGTGCGAGAGCAATGGAAACAATCAATAAAGGAATGGAAGATTTTTTTCAGGAATGTGGACTTATGGGGCATGTTATTATTATTGTTGTTCCAAACTTTTTTAAACTGCACGAAGATTATGCAGTTGCAAGAAGTTTGTTTCTCGTCGACGTTTTTCACGATAAAAATTTTTCAAGAGGCTATTTTAATTTTTATAATGAGAGACAAAAAGAATATTTATTCTTCTTCGGAAAAAAAAGAATTGGAATCTCTGCAAAGTATTCTGCAACTAATGAAAATTTCTGGGGAAGATTTACTGCGTGGCTTCCATTCGATAAAGATGAATATGAAAAATTAAAAAAAGAAGCGATGGAGAAAAAAAGATTATCAAGAGGAGATAGACGAATAAGATTACAACGAGATACTTTGGTTTGGCTAATGGACAAAGTCTATAAAGTCCCTCGCAATGAAATTATCGAGGGTATAGCTAAAATTACAGATATAACTTTGTCTCCGAGAGCAATCGAGAATATAATCTCAAGAATAAACGAAGTAAAAGTAAGAGCATTTGGCTACACGGAGTAAGAAAGGCCACATTTCTGCTGGCGACTCTCTTTTTTTTACCTATTTGATAGGGATAAATTTGGGGAAAATCCTCAAAAAGTCCTCTTTTTTCTCATTTTCTTGTCATCTTGCAGAGACAAATAATAAAAAAATTAGGCAGGTAATTTTTTGAAGTGAAGTTAATATTTTTTGTTTAAGTGTTTTACAATATAGGGTATATTAAAATATACAAATAATTATATCTGTTTGTATTCCTGAAAAAAGGGGCTTCCAAAACCTGTGGATTTGCATCATAAAGATTTAAACAAAAAAAACAATAGCAGAAAAAATTTAATCGGGCTTTGTCCAAATTGTCATTTTGGGATACATAGAGGAAAAATAAAAAATCCCTTTCCTATTAGTAGGGGATTATAATTTCTTCTACTATTATGTAGTTACGCTAAACCAAAGGGTTTATAAATGCTAAAAAGCAGTTAAATGAATGAACAAAAAAGCAGACGGCTTTTTAAAGCAGATATTAATAGGAGTTATAGTTTTACTTATCGTTTATTTTCTTGTGTTCGGATTTAGCAACAGCTTAACCTCTGCTTACGACAAAGTAGAGAACGGCGTTAAGAATGTCAAAGCAGAACAACAGACGGGGCAAACACAAATAACACCAGAGATAACAAAACTTGTTAAACAAGACGATTGTTTCACTTTTTCGTTATATGATAAGAGTATCCAAGGTGATATTAAAAAAGCCGTTTGCCAATTTGATTGTTATAATAATAACCAAGTCT
>Ga0315297_10000304_pt1 | contig 28104 bp, 22 predicted proteins | sample YL17G15_0_MG_FD_203628 | JGI IMG/M metagenome (GOLD analysis project Ga0315297, IMG submission 203628) | Sediment microbial communities from Yellowstone Lake, YNP, Wyoming, USA - YL17G15_0 | ecosystem: Environmental > Aquatic > Freshwater > Lake > Sediment | place: USA: Wyoming | collected...
GTGACAATTATCGCACTGCTGGTCGGCTGGTTCTATAAGAATAGCGTGGTGAATAGAAGCTTGCCTTTCACGTCTGCGGGGATTACCGCCCGGACTCCCAGCGGGTGGATGGTGACCAGCGCCCAGGGGAATGAAATTTTGCATGTCACTGATCCTCTTTCCACCGGATTTGGTACTACGTATACCCTTGAAAACATTCCCGTGGCTTCGGATGCCACGATGGACCAGGTGGCTAGCATGCTGACCTTGCAGCGTGGCCAGGCTTTGACCGCCTTCCGTATCCTGGGTCAGGAATCGGTAATTGTTTATAACCAGGAAGCGTATGAGATTAAATACGTTTACGTTGAATCCAACCCCAATCTTACCCATAATGAGATCCCCAATATCGTCATGGGATTGGATTATATTTTTCTGAAAGGCGATCACGCTGTTGTTGCCACCTATTGGGCGGAAGAAAAAGCATTTGATTCCGACCTCGGTCGCTTTCATCAATTCCTAAGCAGCTTGAAGTATTAATGGAGACGAACATGAAACTCCAACCTCACTACCGCATTTGGATTGCCATTACCGTTCTGATCTTGTCAATCCTGGCTTGCATTGGTCCAACTCCCGTGCAGCCGGTGGCCCCCACCCCGGCATCTCCAGAACAGCCAACACCCATCTCTCCAAATCCGACACCCTCAAGTAATGGTCAAACCTCGAGATCCAGGGCTGATTTGATCAGTGCCACGGTTCAAATCTATGGACTCCAGAAAAAAGACGGGAAATTGACTCCAATTTATTCCGGGTCGGGAACCATTGTCAGCTCCACGGGTCTTATCCTGACCAATGCACATGTTGCCAGCCCAGCTGCAAAAGGCGAGCCGCAATATGAACCCGATGCACTGGCTGTGGCTCTAATGGGCCAGGAAGATAAACCCCCCGTCTTCCTTTATTTTGCCAAAGTAAAGGCTGTGGACGGATATATGGACCTGGCAGTCATCCAGCTGACGACCACCCTGGATGGGACTTCAGTGGATCCAAACAGCCTGAATCTCCCTTTTGTTGAGTTGGGAAATTCTGATGGGCTGCACGTCGGTGATCATATCAATGTCTTCGGCTTTCCCGGGATCGGTGGTGACACCATCACCTTCACGGATGGCAGTGTATCCGGTTTTACTGCCCAGGAAGGCCTCGGAGACCGCGCTTGGATCAAGACCAATGCAGGAATAGCAGGTGGCAATTCCGGTGGGCTGGCTTCCAATGATGCGGGCTTCATCATTGGAGTTCCAACCATTGCCTCAGCAGGTACCGCGGGGGATATCACGGATTGCCGGGTGATTCAGGACACCAATGGCGATGGAATCGTGGACAAGAATGATACCTGCATCCCAATCGGTGAGTTCATCAATGGCTTGCGCCCGATCAATTTGGCCTTACCTCTCATCAAGGCTGCGCAGTCAGGTTTGGCATACGCCAGTCCCTTTGATCAATCAAATCAATCCAGCTCCCAGGGAAGCGGCAGCGAAACATTCAGTTCCATTATTTGGTATTCCGCCACTGGCGGATCGGATTGCAAGGTTAAAGATCCGGTCAATTCCTTCCCTTCGGGTACTTCGGCCATGGCAGGTGTGTTCAATTTCAGCGGTATGACTGACGGAGAACCATGGGCGGAAAAATGGTTGGTTGACGGTCAGGAACTATACAGCACGACGGACAAGCCAGCTCAATGGGGTTCCGGCAGCGAAGGAAAAACTTACACCTGCCTGTTCAGTAGCCAGTCGGGCATGCCCGAGGGAAATTATCATATCGAACTGTATGCAGGGACGAACCTCCAGTTGATGACCCAATCGGATGTTGTGGTTGGGGGAGGCAGTGGTCCTGGACCAAATCCGCAGCCCGACCAGGGGGTGGTGACGGTGTACGGCCAAATCGTGGATGGTGACACGTTGAACCCCCTGCCAGGCGCGCAGGTATTCGTGCTTGTTCCAGGTAAAACTTTCGCCCAATGGAAGACCGACAATTTTGCTGATGCAGATATTTTCACCTCCGCCAAGGCAGACAACCAAGGAAATTACACTCTGCCAGACAAATTAGCGCTTAATGTCGAATATACATTCATCGTGTTCATGAAAGATTACAAGATCACATATGGTGATGGCCTGGTCTGGACTGACAAAGATCCGGTTAACTATCCCATGAATGTAAAACTTACCAAATAACCTGGCTGGGATCCAATTAAGAAGAAACGACCAGTTTCTAAACTGGTCGTTTCCTTTTCCCATGCAGTTGAGAGATTTTTCTTAATTCAAGCTATGGCAACCAGAACGCCTGGTTAACATTATCCCCCAGGTTAGCCATCAAGCGCGGGATGAAATCTGGAAATGAGGCGGCATAAAGGGATCCATCCCTTAACACGATCAACAACGTTTTGCCCTCAGCCGGATCCCAGATCAATTGGTCCACCAATCCATCCAAGATGGTCTGCCACTCCCCCCCTGGCACCCTGACCACAACCCGACCTTGATAATTTTCAATAACCTCCCAGGCTTGATATCCTTCCCTGGATACTGCTGGTTCAAAGGATTTATCATAGACTGGCGGATCATATCGGGTGATTCCGTCTGATGATAGCAGTGCCTCGGGATATGCCTCAAAGACTTTGCCTTCCGGAAGCCACTCGATCCCCCAGGCTCGTTTATCCAGCAACTTGCCCGGGGTGGTTTGACCCGGGAGAAGGATGAATACCCCCTCTCCCAGGGAGGTCGAACATCCTGGTGCACTCGAAAACAGAAGCGCTCCATTTTCGGGGGATTGGGCGATATAATTGTAAAAGTTATAGCTCATTATGGATTTTTCCTCACCATTGACCACATTGACGCTGCGCAGATTCGTCGAATCACATTTATCATCGCTGTCATAGGTTATGTAGTGCTCGGCATCCAGCCAACCGACAATATGAGGCAGGTTTCCCTTGGGCTTGGCCAAAGCAATCAGCTTTCCATCAGAAACACGTACAGCCCAAACGCCATCCAGCCTGTTTGCAGGTCCAATCGCGCCGCCAAAAGGCGGTACCCAACTAACTCCAAAATTTAAAATATAGGCTCCATCTGGTGACCAGATGGGTGATATTGACTGGGATAGTCCGCTGGTTAATTGTTTGATTTCATGGGTCTGGGTATCATACGTGTACAAGTCTGATGTTGGACCATTGATCGCACCTGTAAATGCCAGCAAGCGACCATTTCCCGGCTGCCAAGCAACGTCAGGATAATCCCTTATGGCATAAGTGGCAAAGGCCTTTTCGCTGAATGGGTAATTAATTTCAAAATCACGTGTAATGCTGATCAAGTGGGCAATCGTTTCCACTTCCCCGCCGGGTATATTAACGATCATAAGATCCAATCCCTGATCGTTTTGGGTCACCATTGCAATTTGGCGGTTGGCGACCGATAGGGAGGGACGCAAATCACCCTGGACCACCTTTTCTGAAACCAGGGTCGGGAAGCTGCCGTCCGGGTTGGTGATCCAGATTCCGCTCTGTCCCTTGAATAGGATGTAGGGTCCGCTGAAATTCAGACTGGTTGGCTCAGGTGTGTACGTGGGTGGAACGCTGGTATCAGTCGGTAATTGGGGGGCCGGGCTTTTGTTGGGCACAGGGGAAGTTGCCATCAATGATCCGGTAGGTGTGTTTTGTGTCACCTGGGTACCTGGCAGGGAAGAGACCCAACATAACATAGAAACAACCGGTAAAAGAATTGCTGGAACAAATTTCAAATAATGGCGCATCTTCATCCTCCAAGTTTATCCATCAGGTTTCGTCTTTCCAGGTTACCCTTGCTTCGATGATGACCCCTGGCGGAAAACTATTTTTGGAATATCAAATAAGTATAATTCAATTGGCAGGTCTTTATAGGCTGACTCATTATTGCCAGCAAATATCCCCGCGAAATTTTTCCCCCCAGGAATAAAACAGCCTCAGGCGATCCTCCCGGTGAATGCGTCAGGAATTTGCCAGGTTTCTTTCAATTTATCCTGCCACCAAAGCACACTATCCCTAATGGACTGTTCTGCAGGTCGTGGGTGAAAATCCAGTTCACGGGTGGCTTTTTCATGGCTGATATGAGAGTTGCTCCGAACCGCCCTCAGTCCGTAAGCGGTAACCAGAGGGTTTTCAACCAGCAAGGGCATCAATCCTGCCACCTGGTTGATTACCCAATCCGGTAGTCGCAAGCCCTTATGCCACCCCCCTGACATTTCCCATATAGTCTCAGCTGCTTTAAGAATCGAAAGTCTGTCACCGCCCAGGATGTATATCTCCCCACAGCGGCCTTTTTCTGCAACCATGATCAATCCGTGAGCCACATCCCTTACGTCCACAAAATCATAGGCTCCGTCCACGTAGAATTTAATACCCGGTCTCATGTTATATAGGATCCCCCTGCCAACTTCTGATACTTGGAAATCATACGGTCCAACCACTGCTGTCGGACAAACAATGACGGTTTCCAGTCCAGATGCATTTTTAACCTCCAGGCTGGCTGCAGCCTTCGATCGGTCATATGACCCCCGCGCATGAGACGCATCGAATGGAAGAGTCTCATCCACCACACCGCTCTCAGGTAGACTCAAGGCATAAACGGAACTGGTATAAACCAATTTGCGCGCACCTGCTCTCCTCATTGCAGTAATCACATTTTGTGTCCCTTGCAGGTTGACACGCTCGGCTTCCAAGTCTGGACCCGATGCGAAACTGATTTTCGCTGCCAGGTGATAGACTACATCCACTCCATCCATGGCATGCAGCAGGGAATCCACATCCAGGACATCTCCTGGGACGATTTCAATATCCAAACCCCGGAGGGAAAAGGGGTTTTTACCCGGACGGACTATTGCACGCAAAGCCTGCCCCCCTTCCTGGAGTTGACGCACCAAGACATTGCCGATGAAACCGGAGGCTCCTGTGATAAGTTGCATACATTGCTCCAAGGTGGTTTGGATATATTAACCCCCGGTATTTGCCAAGTCGCGCTCGCAACGGATGGTTTGATCGATATTTTCATAATCAACCAACCCGCCTGCTCCTGGTCAGTTGTTTTCGGATATACTACCAATCATGGAAAAACTCATTCAACTCGTCAGTGACCTGGTCGCCATCAACTCGATCAACCCTAATATGGACCCGAACGCCCCGGGTGAATTAAAAATTGCTCACTTCATTTCCCATTGGCTAGAACAAGCCGGCCTGGAAGTTCAATTAATTGAACCCGTTTCAGGTAGACCGAACGTGGTCGGCATTGCCCGCGGGAAAGGCGGCGGACAAACTTTGCTGTTGAACGGTCATATGGATACGGTCGGTACAGGCAGGATGCAAAATCCGCACAAACCGATCGTCAAAGCTGGACGCCTTTACGGACGGGGGGCATATGACATGAAAGGCGGCTTGGCTGCCTGCATGATCGCAGTGGCAGAAGCGCAGAACCTGCATCTGCGCGGGGATGTGGTATTTACAGCAGCAGTGGATGAAGAATATGCCAGCGTGGGTATGCAGGAGCTGGCAAAACTTTTCCATGCGGATGGGGCAATCATTGCCGAATTCACCGAACTCGATTTAATAGTGGCTCACCGGGGTTTTGCCTGGTTCGAGATCGAGACACTTGGTCGGGCTGCACATGGATCGCGACCTGACCTGGGAGTGGATGCAATAGTCAAAATGGGGAAAATCCTCGTGAAAATTGAAAAGTTGGATCAAAAACTCCGATCCAACCCAACTCACCGACTCCTTGGCAGTGGCTCACTGCATGCCTCGGTGATCAGCGGTGGTGAGGGGTTGTCCACTTACCCGGATCGATGTGTGCTTTCCATGGAACGCCGCACACTTCCGGGTGAAAGTATTGAAATGGTCGAAACCGAGTTGTTGGGGATTGTCAGGGAGATCCAAAAACAGGATTCTTCCTTCCACGCTGAGATACGGCGGGGGTTTGGACGTTCCCCCCTTGAGACCCCAATGGATGCAGCTATTGTAACCGCCGTCCAATCAGCCGCTGTAAAAATACTAAATCACCCTCTTGCGGTTGCCGGTGTTCAGTACTGGTCGGACGCTGCTCTTTTATCAGAAGCTGGAATCCCATCCCTGCTCCTTGGTCCGTCCGGCAGCGGGGCGCATGCCGAAGAAGAATGGGTGAACCTTTCAAGCGTCAAGACATGTGCTGATATTTACCTGGAAACGGCGCTGGAATTTTGCAGCTAAATCCCTCACGAGTTCTGAGAGTAACTGCTAAAATACCCGGATTTTTTACCCTATAATTTAATCCACTGTCAGGGTCTTGGACAGGTTGCGGGGGAAATCCGGGTCAAAGCCGCGCATAACGCTCATATGATATGAAAGAAGTTGAAGTGGCAGGATCGACAATAAGGAGGAAATCTCCGGTGTCGACTTGGGCAGAACAACCAGGTCACTTGCATTTGCCCGCAGCCGGGCATCTTCTTCGCCAATGGCGATGGCACGTGCCCCGCGGCAGGTTGCTTCATTAATTCCACTGACAATGAGCGGCACATCCTGCGGACCGGTAACGAAAAGGACGGGGTATCCGTCGGTCACTGCGGATAGAGGGCCATGCTTGAATTCGGTCGAGAGCATGCCTTCGCAATGGGCATAGGTGATCTCCTTGAGTTTCAGAGCTCCTTCCAACGCCATCGGATAACTTGCACCGTAACCCAGGCAATAAAGGTCATTCCATGCATTGACCAAGGGGACAATGGCTGCCACCTGCGAGGTTACCATATCCAGGGTCTTTTCCATCAAATCAGGGATTCCATCCAGCTCGGCGGTATCCCGCCCGGCTAGGCGATAAGCCAGGTAAAGAAATGTGATCACCTGGTTGGTGAAGGTTTTTGTGGCTGGGACTGAAATCTCATAACCGCAGCAAAGTGGCAAAGTACAGGCAGTTGCTTTAGTCAATGTGGAGCCAATCACATTCGCAAGTCCAAAGGCGGTAATCCCGTGCGCTTCGCCAATCTGCAATGCATTAAGTACGTCCTTGGTCTCGCCGCTTTGGCTCACGAACATCCCGACATCTTCATAATTAATAGCCGGCGAATATTGGGGAATGAACTGTGGAGCCAGGACCGGGATGGCAACCCGCCCGGCAATGCGGGCAAAGAAGACTGCCCCGGCCAGGCAGGCATGGTAACTTGTTCCGCAACCGGCAAAAAACAAGTGGCGCGCAGTCCGCATCTTTTCCACGATGGTTGTGATCCCCTGACCATCGACGTGGGTGGTGCCCCCAGATAGACCATTTAATAGGTGGAGTAGTTCTCTCGCAACCTGGGGTTGTTCGTGGATTTCTTTCAGCATGAAATGTGGGTATCCACCCTTTTGAACAGCATCCATGGACTCTGTTACGGTTTCCGGCTCCCGGGAGACCAAAGTCCCGTCCTTAACCGAGCGCAGTTCCAATCTGTCCGGCCACAGGGTGACAATTTCTCCATCCTGGATGCGTACAATTCTGCGGGTCAGGGGGAGAATTGAAGGCAGATCCGATGAAAGGCAGGTAAAGCCCTCCCCTATCCCGACAACCAAACCGGAACCTTTTTTAATCGCATACAGCTTGTCATCGTTTGTTTTCCCGATGACAAAGGCATAATCACCTTGCAGATCACCGTACGCCAGGCGGATGGCATCGATGAAGTCGTAACCTTTATTGATGTAACGCTCCACGGCATGGACGCAGGATTCCCCGTCATTCTGCGAACGAACGATTAACCCCTCCGATATGAATTGCTGTCGAAGCTCGACATTATTGACGACGTTGCCATTATGCGCTCCCACTAAGTCTCCATCAGAATCAAGGTGAGGCTGGGAGTTTACCTGCGATGGTTCTCCAAATGTTGCCCAGCGCAGCTGGGTCATACCGCGCTGACCGCTCATCTCGCTGAAATGATATTTTGAGGCGACATCTTCTACGCGTCCCGTATCTTTTCGCAGATCTATTTTGCCGCCTGAAATCGTTGCTGCTCCGACTGAGTCATAGCCACGGTATGTCAGGCGCCGGGCAGCGTCGATCAATACCGGTCCTAAAAGCTGATCATTTTTTGTTACGATGCCAAAGATACCGCACATATGAAAGAGTGGCTCCTAAAAAAGGTTGGTTGCAACGACCTAGTTTATCACAGGCTGTACTAATCCCCCAGCAGGACTATTTTTTCAAAAAATTACATTGGTACCTGTTGTTTCCCCGATTGTTAATAACCAAGAAAGCACACATCCCTGTCTTGTGCTAAAATTATAATAATAAATGACATTCCATAATTTCCATTACCCACCCAGGAGGTATTCGTTATGACAGGTTTTGTTGGAAATATCGAACAACTGACGTTGAAAAATAACTATTTCCGCGAAGTCCTTTTCACAGGCAAATACGCTCAACTCGTGGTGATGTGTCTCCAACCTGGAGAAGAAATAGGAAATGAAGTCCATCAGACTGTTGACCAGTTCTTTCGCATTGAAGAAGGTGAAGCAAAATTCGTTTTCAATGGCAAGGAAGAGCATATTGTCCATGGAACGGATGCGGTTGTCGTCCCGGCAGGTACTTTTCATAATGTAATCAACACATCAAAAAACAAACCGTTGAAGCTGTACACGGTATATTCTCCGCCGAATCATCCGCATGGCACGATCCATAAGACCAAGGCTGAGGCTGAAGAAGCGGAAAAAAACGAACATCATTAGAACCAGACGCGAAAAATTACATTAATTAATTCTGGGGACTGTAAGGATCGAGCAGGGGGATATTTTCGCACAGGACCATCCCCGTGAGGGGTGTGTTTTTGATTGGTTTGAATGATTTCCATCATTCATTCAATTTATTCCCGGTTCTCTGAAACAGCAAGCTCAAATTAAGTATTAAGCACCTGCCAGCACATTCCATGTATTTGGTACGCCCAATTTTGACCGTCAATTCCTTGAAACCATTTTTCGCCACGTAGATACTTATATTCTGCCCAACCAGGTTTCGACAAGGTGCTCAACCCCTGGTAAGTTCACCGGGACCAGGTTACCAGATATATCCTCCCCATCGACTGTCATCCTTACCACGCCTTTGCACACGCCTTCCGGGTTGTGAACTGTAATTTTCAATAGTTTATTCCTGAACTTACGTGTCGCTGAAAAGCCAGCCCAGCTTGAGGGAATGCAGGGATCGATTCGCAAGCCATCGAGTTCAGGCCGGATGCCAAGGATGTACTGTGTGGCGCTGAAATATCCCCAGGATGCCGCTCCGGTCAGCCAGGAGGTGCGCGTGTTGCCTGCGCGCGGTGAAAATGTTGAGTACGTGGTTTGTCCCTGAACATAAGGTTCACTTTGGCGGATTTCGGCGCGCGAGTTGTAAGCAGCGGGCATTGAGGCACGGTAATATTCATAAGCCCGGTCGCCGTTTCCAAGGATGCACTCAGCCATCACACCCCATCCTTGGGTGTGATTGAAAATGCCGGCATTTTCCTTGATGCCGGGGTTGAAAACCACGGCGCGCATTACCTCAATTGAAGATTTGACAAAGGGTGGGGCACACAGCATCAGTCCATAGGGGGTGGCAAGCAGTTCGTGGACTGACGACATGCATTGGGTCCCCTGTTCAGGTTTTGCAGCCTCGCTGATGATGGACCACACTTGGGTGTTCAGGTATATTTGTCCCTCTTCATGATCCTTTGTGCCGTAAACTGTGCCGTCTTCTCCGATGGCCCAGATGAACCAGTTTCCATCCCAGCCGTGGGACTGGATGGCAGCATCCATTTTCTCCCGTTGTGTAAGAGCCCATTTGGTTTCATCAGGTTTGCTGAGCTTCTCAGCAATTCCTGCATAAGTCGTCAGCCCAAGCCGGACTTGAAATGCGACAAACAGGCTTTCACCGTGATAGCCGAGTTTGAGACAATCATTCCAATCCGCAGACAAGCCGCAGGGAAGTCCATGCTTTCCCACGCGTTCCAGGTTGAATTCCAGTGCCCGCCTCAGGTGACCCAATACGGTCGCCTCGCCGTGATCAGCATAGGGTAGGACTTTGTTGTACAGGCAAAGATCTCCGGTCTCATTGACCCAGGCTGGAATGGCATTGAAGAACCACAGGCAATCATCTGAACGATATTCCGCCTCCGCGGTCGGGGTCTCGTGCCCGGGATGATGCCCAAATGGCTTGATGACCGGCATGGCGCCTCCGCATGCGGTTTGACCTGTCAGCATCAGTTCAAGTCGGTCGCGGGCAGCTTCGGGAATTGCTGCTACCACACCAAGAATATCCTGTACGGAATCCCTGAATCCGAGCCCATCGCGCTCGCCATTGTAGACCAAACTTGCCGCACGCGACCAGGCAAAGGTAACCAAACTGTTGTACAGACCCCATACATTTATGGTGTGATTGAGTTCTTCATCGGGTGTCTCTACTTCCAGGCTGCCCAGTTTGTTATGCCAGTTGGTCTTCAGTTTTTGTAATTCAATTCCGGCTCGTTCCAGCGAACCGAATTCTTCCATTGCCCTTTTCCCGATCGATCTGGCGTCACCAATGCCAAGCATGATTAAAATCTCATGGCTTTCGCCGGGTTTAAGCCTGATGTTGGTTTGCAGGCATCCGCATGCATTATCTCCATAAGCGCTGCTGTTCGCACACTGCCCCCGTTCCACGGAAAGTGGATTGTGATATCCACGATAAGGACCAAGAAATGTTTCGCGGCTGGTATCAAACCCGTTGACCATCGATCCTGCCAGCCCCATCCAGGAATGCATCGCCAGGTCATGCTTAAAAAAGGTCCCAGATTTTGGTGTCAGGTTATCCTGAATGGCAATCCGCAGAAGGTTGTCACCGGTCAATTCACCTCGCACGATGAAAAGCGAGTACTGAAGATTGACCGAATCCTGGTGAGTTTCCCATTGGTTGGTGAATTCGCAGAAAGAAAAGATGGACAGGTCACGCGGGGAGCTGCTTTCGTTGGCAACCTTCAATTTCCAATATTCAAAGTATTGACCGAGAGGCACGAAGTAGGTGGTCTCGCTGACAATGCCGGAACAGCGGGATTCGATAATCGTGTAGGCTGTCCCATGACGGCAGGTGGATTGGTACTGGTCGAGAGGTTTGCCGACAGGCTGCCAGGAGGCTGACCAGTAATCTGCGCTGGCGTTATCGCGCAGGTAGAAATATCGACCCGGCTGGTCTAGTGGGATGTTGTTGAAATGCAATCGCAGGAATCGTCCGCGTGCGCCAGATTGGTAGAATCCGTAACCTCCCGCATTATTGGTGATGATGGCACCATATTCGGTGGACCCCAGGTAATTACTCCAGGATTGGGGTGTATCTGGTCGGGTGATTACGTATTCTTTGGCTGCGTCGTCAAAATAACCGTATTGCATTCAAATCCTGCCAGTTAAACAATTGCATTGTCGCTGATGACCTGCCGATACCATTTTGCGCTCGATTTCAAGATGCGCTGCTGGTTCTGATAATCCACGTATATCAGTCTAAAGCGTTTTGTTGAGCCGTAAGCCCACTCAAAATTGTCCATCAGTGACCAGACGAAATATCCCTTTACAGGGACTCCGATCTCAATGGCATGATGCACTTGCTGAAGGTGACGTTTGATATAGTTCAAGCGGGGGAGATCATTTACCTCCCCCTCAGGACCTTTGTCGTCAAGGAAGGCCGCGCCATTCTCAGTGATATAAATGGCGGGAAAGTTATTATCGAAAAATATACGACCGAGCATGTCGTAAATGCCTTCCGGATATACTTCCCACCCCATTTCTGTAAATTCATCCCGGTAGAATATCGTCTGCGGCGAATTCTCTTCCTCGGGGATGGAAGTACTGCGGGAAATCCCGCGCATATAGTAGTTGATTCCCAGGAAGTTAAGCGGCACCGCAATCAATTCCAGGTCCCCTTTTTGGACGAATTCCATCCCGGTGCGAAATGCTTGCACCATGTCCAGTGGATAACCACGACCAGAAATCGGATCCAGGAACCAGCGATTGATCCGCCCATCTTCATAATATGCATTGGCTCTATCTGCAGCACTAACCGATGCCGCCATCACCTTATGCAGGTTAAGTGAGATCCCCACCTGGGACTCCGGGCTGTTTGCCCGGATGACGGGGACGGCTTTCCCATGCGCCAACAGCAGGTGATGTGCCGCTGCAACTGCTTGGTGCAGGTTCTTAATTCCCGGCGCGTGCCTGCCATCCAGATAACCATGAAATGAACTGACCTGTGGTTCATTAAGCGTGATCCAGTTCTTGACCCGATCTCCAAGGACCCGGCTGACAATATCCCCGTATTCGACGAATGCTTCCGCAGTCCTCCGGTCCGGCCACCCGCCATCATCCTGCAAGCGTTGGGGCAGATCCCAGTGATACAGGGTGATGAAAGGTTCGATCCCCGCTTCCAGGAGGGCATCCACCAGGTGGCTGTAAAAGTCAATGCCTGCCTGATTGACCTTGCCACGTCCCTCAGGCAGGATGCGTGACCAGGCGATGGAAAAGCGATATGCTTTTAATCCCAATGTCTTCATTAATCCCACATCTTCACGCCAACGATGGTAATGATCACAGGCTACATCACCTGTCTCTCCATTTTCGATGTTACCAGCCGTATGCGAGAAGCGGTCCCAGATACTTTCACCTTTGCCATCTTCATCCCAACCGCCTTCTATTTGATAGGCAGCAGTTGCCACTCCCCACAAAAAATCTTTCGGGAAAATCAGATCCATTTCTCTTTATATCTCCATTTTCCATTAGAAGTCCCGCCATTTATCCAGCTGGCGGTTTCATCCAATAATCATTGGATGGATGCACACGCTCACATAATTTAACCCGGTAAAAAATACTAATTAATCCGGCATTCACGTGACTTATTTGATTGTCTAAACTTCTTCGGTAACTTTACTCAATGATCACACGAACAGCGACTTTCTTTGTCCCGGGTTTGGGCACAGGGATAATATTACCCTCAATGGGATATCCATCCACCTCCAACCGCGATTTGTTTCCGGGCTTTCGCCGTTCAACCTTGATCTCATAACGGACTCCCCGGTACATCCGTATCCCTTCAAATCCTTCCCAGGCTGACGGCATGACCGGAGCGATCTGTAAACCGTCATAAGCCGGGCGAATGCCCAGAATCCACTGGGTAATGGCAATGTAATTCCATGCCGCTGCCCCCGTCAACCAGGAGTTTTTGGCTTCACCGTATGCGGCTGCATCCCTGCCGGCAATCATTTGAGCATATACATAAGGCTCACACTTGTGCACCTCGCTGATCTCTTCCCGCGCTGAGGGGTTAATCCGCAGGTAATAGTCATGTGCCGTGCTGCCATGCCCGACCAGTGTTTCTGCGATCATGATCCAGGGATTGGTGTGGCAAAATATCCCTGCATTTTCTTTATAACCCGGAGGGTAGGATGAAATCTCACCCAGGTGCAAATAGTATTTACTGAAAGCAGGTTGCTGCAGGACAATCCCGTGCGGGGTTGCCAGGTATTCAGCTACGGAATTCAAGGATTTTTCAGCACGACCATCCTCTATCCCCAGGCCTGCCATCACACAGATTCCCTGTGGTTCGATGAAGATCCGGCCTTCGTCATTGTCTTGAGACCCCAACACCCGGCCAAAATCATCATATGCCCGGCGGAACCAATCGCCGTCCCAACCCGCGGACCAGACGACGGATTCCATTTCTTTGGCTGCCTTGGAATAGAATTCCGCCTGTTCACCCTTGCCCATGCGGGTTGAAATGGCCGTCATCTCCCTGACTGCCATGACAAACAATCCAGCGATAAATACACTTTCTGCAACCTTGCCTTCCTTGTTGGTGGTGGTCTGGAAGGATTGACCAGGCGTGTCTGAGAAGCAGTTCAAGTTCAAGCAGTCGTTCCAGTCCGCTCTCCCAATAAGCGGCAATCCATGCGGACCAAGCCGGTCGAGGGTATATTGTATACTCCGCTGCAAATGCCCCCAAAGCGATTCTTCGGACCCGGGTTGATTATCAAAAGGTGCGGGTTCTTTCAGAATGTCCCAATCGCCTGTCTCTTTGAGATAAGCGGAAACTGATAACACCAACCAGAGAGGATCGTCATTGAAGTTGCCGCCCACATCATTGTTACCGCGCTTGGTCAGAGGTTGGTACTGGTGATATGCACCGCCATTTGGCAGTTGGGTTGCTGCCAGGTCAAGGATGCGCTCGCGAGCCCGCCCCGGTACCAGGTGTATAAAACCGAGCAGGTCCTGGTTGGAATCACGGAAACCCATCCCGCGCCCGATCCCGGACTCGAAATATGAAGCCGAGCGGGATAGGTTGAACGTGATCATCACCTGGTATGTATTCCATATATTGACCATGCGATTGGTATGCACATCCGGTGTGGTTATTTGAAACCTGGTCAGCAGTTCGTTCCAATATTCCCGTAAAGCCTGGAAGGCGACTTCCACCAATTCATGATCGAGATACTTTTTAATGATCGGTAAAACCGGACGTTTGTTAATAATCTGTGAATCCGATGGATCAAATTTCTCATTAACCGGGTTTTCGTGATACCCCAATATAACGCTGACCTTTTTCTGCTGCCCGGCATCGAGCGGAACGATTATTTGCTGGGCGCCGATGGGCTGCCAGCCATGGGCTATCGAACCTGACAAATGACCCGCCTTGACGGCAGCGGGGGAATCCCAGCCCCCATACGGACCGATGAATGCCTCCCGCTGGGTGTCAAACCCGCTGACGTGCTCGGAACAAGCCAGGTAGGCAAAATGATTGCGTCGTTCGCGGTACTCCGTCTTGTGGTAGATGATCCCATCCCGGACTTCGACCTCTCCAATGGAGTAATTCCGCTGAAAATTAGTGGCATCATCCATCGCATCCCATAGGTTGAATTCCACTGCTGGGAAAACAGATAATTGAGTCGAAGATCTGCGGTGATTGGTGATGGTCATTTCCCAAATTTCAAGGGTTTCCCCCAGTGGGACAAAATAACGAGTTGAGACTTCAATCCCGGCAAGCTTGGATCGGATGATGGTATAGCCCAGGCCGTGACGGCACTCGTACTCATCCAAGGGGGTGCGCATCGGCTGCCAGGTTGGGGACCATATTAATGGTTCAGAGTCTTGGGAGGATGAATTATCTGCCCTGATATACAAATACCGTCCCCCCGAATCCAGGGGGGCATTATTATAACGGAAGCGAATCAAACGCCGCAGACGGGCATCCTTGTAGAATGAATACCCACCCCCCGTATTGGATATGATTCCAAAATAAGATTCGGACCCCATGTAATTGATCCATGGCAGAGGAGTATCAGGTCGTTCAATTACGTACTCACGAGTTATGTCGTCAAAGTGACCGTAGCGCATATTTTCTCGATGAAACCATACTTTCGGGTTAATCTCCCTTGAGGATCAGACTGGGAGGGATTAATTTTTGGATATTACGAGGAGGGTGATATCATCAAAGGTTGGGGCTTCTTTCACCCATCCAGCGACAGCGGTTTGCACGTGTTTTACCAATAGTTTGGCATTGGCAGGAGCTGAACGGACAACTGTATTTAATTGCTCGATGAGGAATGATTCACCTTTCGGATTTACGGCGTCGGTAATTCCATCCGAAAAAATAACCAGGCTTTCCCCTGAGGCCAGCGTGAGAACCTTTTCTTCAAAAACTGCATCCGCGACTATACCCAGGGCAATCCCCTTAACTGGAAGCGTCTTCACTTTACCAGAACCCGTTCTTAGGACGGGTGGTGGGTGACCTGCAACCGCATACTTCAAAATTGATTTTACCGGATCAAGAATTCCATAAAAGGCAGTTACAAAATTCGTCTTGATATCCAGATCATACAAGACCCGGTTAACTTTCGCCAATAGTACCGCCGGGGATTCTTCATTTTCTACACGCTCGCGGATCAAGCCGTGCGTGAGGGCCATGTACAGCGCAGCTGGGGCACCCTTGTCACTGACATCGATTACCATGAAACCCCAGCATCCACCGGGAAGTTTATAAACATTATAGTAATCTCCAGACATTTCATATGCTGGTTTCCATAAGGCAGCCAGGCTGTATCCGCGAATCCTTGGCAATTTCGCTGGCATCAGGCTGACCTGGACCTTGTGCGCCATATCGAGTTCATGTTTCAAATGAGCATGTTGGATGCGAATTTGGTCGTTATAACGCGCCCGTTCCAGCGCAGCACCAACCTGCCTGACTCCCGCGGTAAGGAACTGCAGATCTGATGCGGAAAGCAACTGCCATTCTTTGGCGGCAAAATTCATCATCCCAACAGCCTGATCATTGCAGATGATCGGTACGCTGGCATGAAACATAAACTCGTTTTTTACTCCTCTGGTTTTGGATGCTTCTTGGAGGCGGCTGCATTCAACGATGTTTACTCCCCGTTTTAACCGCCCCTTGTTCAATAATTTCTGACAATTACATGCGGGGGGTTGCCTGAGATATTGTCGGTCAGATTGTTCCAGGCTGGGTGGCAGGTTATGGACCGCCGCAAGAACATATCCATGTTCGGGAGGCTGCCCAGTATTATGACTAATAAATCCGCCATCAGACTTGAGTGAGACCCAGGCGGTATTAAGAGTCATTACCCCCAGTAGAATTTCCAGGGTGCCATTTAGCATGGATTGAACATCCGGCGCCCGATTGGTAACCTCCGCCAGCTGGTTGAGAGCGCGCAAGCGTTCAATTTCACGCTCCCCGGGAGAACCTGAAAAAGCATCATGCCTGGGCTGGGGGTGCTTCCGAGTGATGGACGGCCATTTTAAGTTAAATTTAATAAAGGGACTTTCATCCACCAAACTATTTTTTTTCAACCAGGTGTAGAAATATTCCAGGGAAGACCTGATCCTGTCCAAGGTTGATTGAGATGCTTCCCGGATATGCTGCTCAAGCATATATGTGCGGATGGCGACATCGTCGGAGACATCGGGTTGGAACTTATTTCCCCCCTGTTCCAGTCTCCATTGGACATATTCCTTTACATCCTGGAGCACGTCTGCTTTTAGAGCTGGATGAGAATTGGTAAATCGATCCAATAATTCCATTTAGGCTTAACCATTATTAGAACCTGCAGAAGATTTTATCCTAATTTCCTGCTTTTTTTTGTTCCGCCACCTGTGCCCCCAGCCAATCAAGCCATACTGGGATACCCTCCCCTGTGCGGCAGGACATTTCGAACTGGATGACACCGGGGTTGAGCACTTCTATTCCCTTCTTAAAAAAATCCATTCGAAAGGTTACATGGGGAAGCAGATCGATCTTGTTGATCACAACCGCGTCCACACCTCGATACATCCCGGGGTATTTGTATGGTTTATCATCCCCTTCGGGGATGGAGGCCACCAATATGCTCCTGTGGGTGCCAAGTTTGAATTCTGCCGGACAGACCAGATTGCCGACGTTTTCGATGATCACCAGGTCAAGCCTGCTCAGATCGAGCTGAGCCATAGCGGATTGCACCATAACTGCATCCAGGTGGCAGTCCCCGCCTGTGTTGATCTGGATGGCAGTTGCACCCGCTGCTTGAGCCCGGCTGGCATCAAGGGATGTGGCAATGTCGCCGTTGATCATGCCGATCCGCAGACTGCCTTGCAAACCCTTGACCGTTTGCTCGATAAGGGAGGTTTTGCCCGCTCCGGGGGAAGCCATCATGTTAATTGCAAAGACATTGGCCGCGTTAAACCGGGACAGGTTTTCGAGAGCCAGGCGGTCATTGGCTGACAGGATTTTTTCAACCACGGGAATACGTACGGTCATACGCCGTTCTCCATTTGTGACCAGCTTATCAACACGTAATTGGGGCGTACAAGTTATTCTTCCACGTCAATTGCTTCCAGGTGGAACTCTTCACCGGTAATAACCTTAACGTGAGTCCCACCGCAGTTTGGACATGAGAATTCTTCACTGGCAGGTTGATATTCTTTTCCGCAATCTTGGCATGCCAGTAACACAGGGACCCGCCTGAAGTGCAGGGTGGCACCTCTCGCTATTGTTCCGTCGCTGATGATGTCCCAATAGAACTGAACCGAATCATCCACGATGGACGACCATTGTCCAAGGACGAGATATAAATCCGTGATGGTTCGGGCGTGGCGTTCATTTGCATGTCGCAGGGCGATTTCTAGCATGCTTTCGGTGATGGCAAGTTCGTGCATGGGTCAAGCCATTATACAGCAATATGGTTAATGGGAATTTACCCTGTTGCGCACGCGGCAGCAGCAAAGCGAATGTATAAGAAGATTCGGGGCAACTTGATGGTCGCCCCGAATCAACACCTGCTTTGAGCAAATCCATCTGGATGCTCCAAAAAGCAGAGAAAAGTAATTCCCGGGCAATAACAAGGAATTCTGTGTTTACCTGGAGTAATCTTCAGGCAGCCAACAGCACAATACCAATTCGCGCGCTGCCTTTACCTCATCCATGCGTCCGAAAGGAGTCTTGTGGGGGGCTTCCAGGAGCAGGTGCGGGTCTGTTTTTGCCTCCGAGGCGATCTTCAACAATGCCTCGGCAAAGGCATCCAACGTTTGCTTATTCTCGGTCTCGGTTGGCTCGATCATTAATGCTTCATGGACGATGAGTGGGAAATAGTTGGTTGGCGGATGAAAATTATAATCCATCAACCGTTTGGCAATATCCAGGGCACGGATACCAGGTGCATCGGACCACTGGCCTTCGGCCACGAACTCATGCATGCAAACCCGATCGAACGGGACGGTATAAACGTCTTTAAGCCTTGCCTTGATATAGTTGGCATTCAGCACGGCATACTCGGAGACCTGGCGCAGCCCGTCCGGTCCATGCATGGCAATATAAGTGTATGCCCGCACCAACATCCCGAAATGACCGTGGAAAGACTTGACACGTCCGATGGTTTTTTTCGGGGTGATAAACCCGTACAGAGGGGGTTCTTCATCCGTACTTTCTTCGATAATGCCAACCAGGGGGCTTGGGAGGAATTCGGCCAGTCTTTCGGAAACGCCTACAGGGCCTGAACCTGGTCCACCCCCCCCATGGGGTGTGGAAAAGGTTTTGTGCAGGTTGTAATGCATTACATCAAAACCCACATCCCCGGGTCGAATGACTCCCAGCAAGGCATTCAGGTTGGCGCCGTCCCCGTAAACCAAACCGCCGCATTCATGAACGATCTTGATAACATGCTCGAGGTGTTCATCAAAAAGGCCAAGGGTGTTGGGATTGGTCAGCATTAAGCCGACCGTGGTATCGTCGCAGGCAGCTTTCAGGGATGCCAGGTCCACATTACCGCGCGCATCAGATGGAACCTGCACGACATCCAGGTTGCTCATGGCTGAGGAGGCGGGATTCGTTCCATGGGCTGAATCGGGGATGAGCATCTTGACCCGCTTGGCATCCCCGTGATCTTTGTGATATGCACGCATGATCAACACACCGGTCAATTCTCCATGCGCCCCGGCAGCCGGCTGAAGGCTCAGCGCACTGAAACCGGAAATTTCTTTCAGCCATTCCTGCAAGGTATACATCAAAGCCAGGTTTCCCTGGACCGTTTCTATAGGCTGGAGAGGATGTGTATAAGCGAAGCTGGGCAGCCTGGCGGTATCCTCATTGATTTTCGGATTATATTTCATCGTGCACGAGCCAAGGGGATAAAAGCCTCCATCCACGCTGTAGTTATATTTTGAAAGGTTTACAAAATGGCGCACAACATCAACTTCAGCCAGTTCGGGCAGTGGTAAATCCTTGCGGAGCAGGTCCTGTGGCAGGTCAACCCTCGGCACATCCGGTTCTGGAAAGGTGACCCCGTTCCGTCCCTGGGAGGACAATTCATAGATCGTGGGCTCAGTCATGACTCACCTCCGCCAGTACCTCCACCAGGGCATCGATTTCATCCTTGGTGTTCATCTCGGTCACGGCAATCAGCATGTGGTCTTTTAGGGATGGATAATCCTGTCCGAGATCATACCCGCCCAGGAAACCTTGCTCCAGGAGATGATTATTGATTTCTGCGACCGGCTTGGGGCAGCAGACTGAAAACTCATGGAAGAAAGGTGTCTCAAAACAAAGCGAATATCCTTTAATCTGGTTGATTTTCTCGGCAGCATAATGTGCCTTGTGATAGCATAATTCGGCAACTTGCCTGAAACCCTTTTGCCCGAGAAGTGAGAGGTACACGGCTGCCGCTAGAGCCAACAGACCCTGGTTGGAACAAATATTGGAGATGGCGCGCTCGCGCTTGATATGCTGTTCCCGGGCGGTAAGTGTCAGTACGAAGGCGCGCTGGCCGCGGTTATCCACCGTCTCTCCCACAAGCCGCCCGGCCATCTTGTGGATGAATTGTTTGCGGGTGGTGAAGAACCCCAGGTATGGTCCGCCAAATGAAAGCGGAATCCCAAGCGGCTGTCCTTCCCCCACAACGATGTCAGCTCCCATCTCACCGGGAGTTTTATAAAGCGCCAGTGCGGTCGGGTTGGCTGTTACACAGACCAGGGATCCCTTGCCATGTGCCAGTTCAATGATTTTGGTGAAATCGTAAACACGCCCAAAAAAGTCTGGGTATTGGACGATGACCAGGGCGGTGTTGTCGTCGATCAATCTTTCGAGAGCTTCCGGGCCTGCCTCCAGGTTGGCATTGGGATCATCTCCCGCCAGTTCCATGCCCATTCCCTGGACATATGTGCGCATGGTTGCCCGGTACTGCGGGTGGACGGTTGGTGAGATGACCACCTTCCTTCGTTTGCCCCGGAATTGGGCATAAGCCATATTGGCTGCCTCGGCAACGGCGGTGGCGCCGTCATAATGGGAGGCGTTCGATACTTCCATTCCAGTGAGCGCACATATCAGGCTTTGGTATTCGAAAATGGCCTGCAGGGTTCCTTGCGATATTTCCGGTTGATAAGGGGTGTAGGCAGTGTAGAACTCACCTCGTCGCAATATATGGTCCACTGCTGCGGGGATATAGTGGTTATATGCACCTGCACCGAGGAAGGAAACCAGGTCTGTGCGGATATTATCATTGCCCATGGAGAGGTAACCCAGATCAGCAGCCGCCTCCATCTCGGTCAGAGCAGGGGGCAGATTCAGTTTTGGGAAGCGATACTTGGCAGGAATATCATTGAACAAGTCTTCGAGGGTTTCAACGCCGACGGCAGCCAGCATCTCCTCCCGCTCTTTGGGAGAATGCGGGATAAAAGTCATATACTCTCCTTGAATTGACGGGCAAATTAATGCGCTCTCTCTTCGCAATACTTGGCATACGCGGCTGGATCCATCAGGTCGGATGCATCTCCGCCTTCAACTTTTACCATCCAGCCCTGTCCGTAGGGATCTTTGTTTAATATTTCAGGACTGCCGCTCAGAGCATCATTTACCGCCGCCACTTTTCCGGTCACGGGGGAATATGTCTCCGCTGCAGCCTTGACCGACTCGACCGAAGCAATTGCCTTGCCCGGCGCGATCGCTTCCCCAGGGCTGACCACGATTTCCACAAAAACGATATCCGAGAGCTGGTTTTGGGCAAAATCACTCAGACCCATGGCTCCATTTGCAGGGTCAAACCACTCATCGGTCTTGCTATATTTGAGATTGGCGGGTATGTTCATTTTTCGTCTCCTTGATTTTTATCGCTTAAATAATAAGGGCGCACGCAGACAGAACGTGCGCCCTCTGTGATCTACCTGAGAGATTCTCCCCCGGCGGTGGTTTGTTATACGTTCAACAGCCGTTGCCTGGGGATTGCCCCGTCGGTGTCCCGGCAAAGGGATGACATCCCGGCCGGAAACTTTCCAGAGGAACCTGGTGCAGGGTCCTTTTTACCTGAGAGTTTCGCCCGAACTTGCTTATTCCGGGTTTGCACCTTCGGTGCCCCTGTTTTCCTGATTTGATAATCCGGAAACTAGGGGTCTCTTCCCTGCATCCATTCGTTTGTATTATATAGTGCATTGTAAGAGCAAGGCGGGCATGAGTCAAGTTAAATATCTCAAGGAAAAAAACCGGGCTCTCCTCCCCTGGATAAATGCTTGAAAGATGGTCATCCTCCTGTCAGAGTACCGCGCACCCAGTCTCCCACCAGCCAGTATTTGAAATCCTGGCCCTGGTTCGTCTGGACCGCTCCCACAATACCGTATATGAGAGCTCCCAGGGGCAAAAGTGCCAGTAACGGGGTTACGCAGGCAGCCAAAGGGACCAGTACTATCCCAACGACAATGGCTGAAAGCAGACCAACGATCGCCCACATCATTCCGATCAACAAACCCCCACCAAACCACCAGATTAATTGAAACAGCATGGCTTGCAGGGCATGGTATGCCACAAAACGTGACCGGTCTTTATAAATGATATAGATGATAAGCGCGCCAATTGGACCGCCGAACCCGGTTACCAGGTTCAGCAGCGTGCTCAGATGGGCCAGCATACCCCAGGTCCGTTCATCGCCTGGAGACATGACCTGTGTTGAGATGGTTTGCAGGGTAGGCAATGACGGCTCAGAATAGGGAACTGGAATATCGGACGCCTCCGGAGTGGCGATTGGATCAGACGGTTCGGAAGGGAGACTGGCTCTCTTTTTGTCAGGCATTGTTTATTCTCCTCGGCAAGATTCTTGATGAACAGGTGGGTCTTAAGGTATATAACGATTTCCTCCCCAATTGGTTGCACAAGTTATGGTTAATCAAAGGAGCCCGCCAATTGGCGGGCTCCTTATTCATGCAGATTATATATTAAACGACCCAGTGCTGATCGCGCAGGAACTTGGTGACAACTGGGACTTCGAAATATTTACCCATGTAGGCAAGGTATGCTGGCCACAGCAAGAGCAGCCAGATAAAAGGCCGGATGCATCCCAATGCCACACCTAAAATGCCCAGACCATGAGATAGGACGCCTGCAAGAATGCCCAGGATTATCTCGACAAGCCACACACCCACGTTCAAGGCAAGCGCCTGAACGGCGTGGAATTTAATAAATGGCCGGTTTTTCTTTCCTTCGACAAAAAGCATGATCAATGCTACGATAAAGATAGGGTAGCCTAGTGCAGCCCAGAGTTTATCATCGCTGGTAATATCCGTATTCATTTATATCTCCTTGGGTTTTTTCAATATCAGGATATTTGGGAATTTTCAAAAATCCGGAATATTGAAAACCTGGACTTATTTATGCGACCCAACCCTGCTTCTTGACAAAGTCAGAGAGGAACGGAATGGTTACCCATTTGCCCTGGTAGGCCTGAATGGCTAGCACTATCCCATAAACGGCTCCTACAGCGAATAAACAGCCTACTGTGATCGTGCCCAACACATATAATGGCACAGCATATGCCAGCGAAAGAACTGCATTGTACTTAATGAAAGGGCGGGCTTTTTTATCATCCATGAACAGCACCACGACCGCCACTGGCCAGATTAACCAGCTCAGTAACGCCCACAATTTGTCGTCACTGGTAACATCGGAACTGATTGGTTGTTGAGTCATTTTTTTCTCCTGGGAGTATGAATTCGTTTGGAAGTTTGAAGTATTTTACTTCTAATTTGGACAAATTGCAACCGATTTGGGGAAGATTAATATACCGGGTTTTTTGCAGGGTGGATTCACCTATTCCAACAAAAGGCAGTAGAATTACCACATGAGATCCAGGACGCGTATAATTTTTATGGGATCCCCCGAATTCGCTGTCCCAACGCTGGAGGCTGTCGCTGCGCATTATTCGGTTGCGGGGGTGGTCACCCAACCCGATCGTCCTGCCGGGCGCGGCGGAAAGATGCAGCCTCCAGCAGTAAAAGCAGCTGCCACGCGCCTTGGCCTGTCCGTCATGCAACCAGAACATATCCGCATGCCAGATTCGATCCTTCAAATCAAGGCTTGGTCCCCTGACCTGATCGTTGTGACTGCCTATGGGCAGATTTTGCCTCAAGCCGTGCTCGACCTGGCTCCCCACGGCTGCATCAATGTTCACGGGTCGCTTCTTCCCAGGTGGCGTGGAGCAGCACCCATTCAAGCTTCCATCCTGCAGGGGGACCCGGAAACCGGGATCACCATCATGAAAATGGACACGGGTGTGGATACGGGTCCCATACTCAGTCAACGTGTCATTAAGATTTCCCCCAGGGATACCGCCGATTCCCTCTTTTCGAAAATGGCTCCCATCGGTGCCGAACTCCTGATGGAAACCTTGTCGCTTTATCTCAGCGGAGAACTCAGCCCCCGCGCTCAACCCGAAAAAGGTGTCACCTACTCTCCAACCTTAAAAAAAGGAGATGGCTTGTTGGATTTTAATAAACCTGCGGTCGAATTGGAACGCCGGGTGCGTGCCATGAATCCCTGGCCCGGAGCGTTTTTTTCCTGGAATGGAACCCCGCTGAAAGTTAATCTTGCCCGTGTCGGGCTCGGAAAAAGCCCGGGGGTTGGATGCAGGTTTGCTGTTGATGGATCCCCCGCCGTTGGAACTGGTGAAGGGATCCTAATCCTTGAAGATGTCCAGCCGGCAGGGAAAAAAATCATGCCGGGGAAGGCTTTTATTTCCGGGGCTCGCGATTGGATTAACATCTGACCAATCCCTGCGAAACCTGGCAGTCAATTTTCTCATTCGTGACTTATAGGTTTACTAATATTTGCGGAGGGCAGCATGCCGAAATATGTAGCCGCCATTGACCAGGGCACCACCAGCACCCGCTGCATCCTTTTTGACCATGCCGGGAAAATCACCTCCATGGATCAAAAAGAGCATAAGCAGATTTTTCCAAAACCCGGGTGGGTGGAACACGACGCTCTCGAGATCTGGGAGAATACCCAGCAGGTCGTGCGCGGCGCGATGGAAAAATCCGGTCTGGATGTGGTTGACGTGGCAGCCGTTGGTGTCACCAATCAGCGGGAATCCACTGTCGTCTGGGATCGCCAGACAGGGCGACCAGTCTATAACGCCATCGTCTGGCAAGACACGCGGACGGATACCATCTGCAACGATCTGGCGAAAAGTGGCGGGCAGGACCGCTTCCGGGGTACCACTGGTTTACCTTTGGCAACCTATTTCTCCGGCCCAAAAATCAGGTGGATCCTGGATAATGTCGCTGGATTGCGTCAACGCGCTGAAAGAGGTGAATTGCTCTTCGGCAACATGGATACGTGGGTGATTTGGAATATGACCGGTTCCCACGTTACTGATGTGACCAATGCATCGCGTACCTTGTTGATGGACCTGAACACGCTGGATTGGGATGAGGAAATAATCAGCCTCCTGGGTATTCCCCGCCCGATGTTACCCAGGATTTGTTCCTCTTCCGAAATTTATGGGATTGCCAAGGGTGGGCTGGGTGGTGTCCCGCTGGCTGGAGACCTGGGTGACCAGCAAGCCGCACTCTTTGGTCAGGCATGCTATTCGCCCGGAGATGCCAAGAACACCTACGGCACGGGGTGTTTCATGCTCATGAATACTGGAGAGATACCCGTGCTCTCAAAGAATGGGCTGTTGACCACGGTTGGATATAGGATCGGCAGCCAACCAGCCATTTATGCCCTGGAAGGTTCAATCGCTGTTGCCGGGGCTCTTGTCCAGTGGTTGCGCGACAACCTGGGGGTGATTGAAAAATCATCGGATGTGGAGGTATTAGCCAGCTCGGTGACGGATAATGGCGGCTTATTCTTCGTCCCGGCTTTCTCAGGATTGTTTGCACCTTACTGGCGGTCGGATGCCCGCGGTGCCATCCTGGGCATGACCCGTTACGCCAACAAGGGACACCTTGCCCGCTCAGTACTGGAAGCCACCGCTTACCAGACAAAGGAAGTGCTCGACGCCATGCAGAAAGATTCCGGTGTGAAGTTGACCTCCCTGAAAGTTGATGGCGGAATGGTTTTCAATGAGCTTTTAATGCAATTCCAGGCTGACATCCTCGACGTACCGGTCATCCGACCCAGGGTGTCTGAGACGACTGCGCTCGGGGCTGCTTATGCAGCCGGATTGGCAGTCGGGTTTTGGAAAAATTTCGGAGAACTGCGGCAAAACTGGGGCAAGGATAAAGGATGGACGCCTTCGATGCCAGTTGAAAGGCGTAACACACTCTACAATGGATGGAAGAAAGCCGTAACCCGCACCTTTGACTGGGTGGATTGAGCGTTTAAAATTCGCAGGATTTCATCCCGGTTTTATAGAGGAATCATGAATCGACAAGATATTCTCTCCTCACTAAAATCCAGATCCCCCACTGTTCTTATCGTCGGGGGCGGGATCAACGGCATTGGAACTTTCCGCGATCTTACCCTGCAGGGCGTGGACACCCTGCTGATCGATCGGGCAGACTTTTGCTCAGGTGCTTCCGCTGCCTCCTCCCGCATGGCTCATGGAGGCATCCGCTATCTCGAAAATGGAGAATTCCGCCTTGTCCGGGAAGCTGTGCAGGAACGCAACCGCATGATCCAGAATGCCCCCAGCCTGGTCCAACCACTGCCAACCACCATCCCCATCTTCAAAACATTTTCCGGGTTGTTGAATGCTCCGCTCAAGTTCCTCGGTTTATTGGAAAAACCCTCCGAACGGGGGGGGTTGATCATCAAAATCGGGTTGCTCTTTTACGATGCTTTTACCGGGAAGACCCGGGCTGTGCCGAGGCACAGTTTCGATGGACACCGGAAGGCATTAAAGAAATTCCCTCGCCTAAATCCAAGGATCCGCTATGCAGCAACCTATTATGACGGCATCATTCTTTCCCCCGAACGTCTGTCTCTGGAACTCCTGCTTGACGCAGAAAAGGAAGGAACCCATGCTCGAGCCCTAAACTATGTCAGCTTGGTCAGTGTAAATAAGGATACAGCTATTTTACATGACGAGGTGACTGGCTTAACAATAAACATCCAGCCCAGGCTGATCATCAATGCTGCAGGTCCATGGATTGATAAAACCAACCGAACCATGGGGTTGGAAACTCAATATGTCGGTCCAACCAAGGGTTCACACCTTGTGATCGACAATTCCGAACTACGCAATGCCATTGGTGACCATGAGTTCTTTTTCGAGAATAATGACGGGCGTATCGTGCTCATCTTTCCATTATTTGATAAAGTAATGATCGGCACCTCCGATCTGCCCATCAAAGACCCCGATACAGCACGCTGTACCGACGAAGAAGTTGAATATTTTATTGAAATGGTGGGGCGGGTCTTTCCTGGTCTCAAGCTTGGCCGCGAGCAGATCGTCTTCCGCTTCTCAGGGGTTCGCCCGCTGGCATATTCCAGGGCGAAGAACGCAGGACAGATCACGCGGGACCATCATATCCACCAAGACATGCTGGGGAGTATCCCTGTCTATTCACTGGTGGGCGGAAAATGGACTTCATTTCGCGCATTTTCCGAGCAAGTGACGGATCTTGCCCTGGCATTCATCGAAAAACAGCGGGTTGCCAACACCAGCTCCCTTCCCATCGGCGCAGGGAAAAACACCCCGGTCATCAAAACCGATCCGCATTACACACCGGGGGATATCGCAACCTTGGCCAAGAGGGAAAAGATTGTCCATCTCGACGATCTGCTCCTGCGCCGGACCCTGCTGGGATACCTGGGGCAGCTTACCCGTCCACGGGTGGATGAACTTGCGCGCAATCTCGGGGACGTGATGGACTGGGACGAATCCACGAAAAAAGGCGAAGTAACACGCAGTCTTGAAATCCTTTCGGATAAGCACGGGGTTCATTTATAACCTCGTGGAGCAGGCGGCGGCCGCCCACGCTTTTTGTTTGATGGTAAAATTTCATCCCTTGTGTCTGGCGCCCGGATAAAAATTGTCTCCGCAAATGCCCCCAATTGCAACAAAACGATGGTCGCGAGCGGGAGGAAGATTAACTTGGAAAAAATGATCACCCAAATTCAACCTGTCACTCCGCGGGATACAGTCGAAGTACACCTGCAAGACGGAAGAGTATTTTCCGGGCCGCGCGGCTCAACTGCGGGTGATTTTTTACTGGCTGCGCCAGGTTCCAATTCCGTACCCCTGGTGGCTGCGATCGTCAATGGAGATCTGCGCGAATTGACCTTCCCCATCAAAATGGATTCCAGCCTGGCTCCCGTAAGCATGTCCGACGCGGACGGGGCACGCGTTTACCGCCGTTCATTGACCTTCCTTTTGGAAACCGCTTTT
>Ga0315297_10000305_pt1 | contig 28075 bp, 31 predicted proteins | sample YL17G15_0_MG_FD_203628 | JGI IMG/M metagenome (GOLD analysis project Ga0315297, IMG submission 203628) | Sediment microbial communities from Yellowstone Lake, YNP, Wyoming, USA - YL17G15_0 | ecosystem: Environmental > Aquatic > Freshwater > Lake > Sediment | place: USA: Wyoming | collected...
GGTGCAGGGGGACGATAACCTAATGCACTGTGTGGTCTGAGGTGATTGTACTCCTCTCTCCAACGAGCAATCAAGGTTTTAGCTTCTTCCAAGGTGAAGAAGATCTCGCGATCAAGCAGTTCATCGCGCATCTTGTCATTGTATGACTCAACGTAGCCATTCTCTCAGGGACTGCCTTTTTTTATGCGACTAACATGGGTTATACGGCGGCAATATAATAGCTTTTTGACTGGAAAGCCCCACCTGGTTAATTTCATGTACCAGCCTCTTTGGTAGCGCAGCATCCTCCTTTGGAGGAAAACCGTATTCGTTGTCGTGGTATTTCTTATGAACAGTGTCTTCCGGGTGTTCACGCAGATATTGGCAGTAAGTCATCACCCGTTTCCCTCAGCGGGTACAAGGGAATCCATGAAATGTTCCAGACGCTCCAGCGCTTGCGGCAAATTCTTGCGTGAGAAACCCAGCCGAAAATGATTGCCCGGATGATCATACATCGTCCCGGGCAGGAGCAGGACGCCTGATTTTGTCACCAACTCGTGACAAAACTGTTCAACATCTTCCCCGATCAGGCGAGGGAAGGCAATGGGGCCGGCTTTCGGTCGCACCCAGTTGAAATGATCCATTCTTGCTGCGAAGAATCCATCCAGCAGGACCAGGTTGTTTTGGATGATGTGTAAATTTCGTCCCGTAATCTCGTTGCGATGGCGGAGTGCCAGCTCGGATAGGAATTCACTGGGGGCACTGCTGCAGATGGTGGTGTAATCCTTGAGCGCGGCCATGCGGGCCATGACCGGCGAATTACACGAGGCTGCCCAGCCGATACGCAGACCGGCTAGCCCATAAGACTTGGACATCACTCCCAGCGAAACAGCGGTCGGATTGATATCACAGGCTGCGGGAAGCCGGTCCACCGGGTCATATTCCAATTCGCGGTACACCTCGTCTGAGAAAAGGAGGATACCCCGGTCCTGCGTTAGAGTATTGAGGGTCCGGAAATCTTCCTGCGACATCAGGTACCCTGTTGGATTGTGCGGCGAGTTGACGATGACGGCGCGCGTGTTGGAGCGCAGGTTGCGCCTGAGTTCATCCAGGTCGGGCGCCCAATTATTTTGCAGGCGGGATTCCCACAAGGTCACCTCGCACCCGATGCTCCTGGCAATCTCAAACAGCGACTGGTAGCACGGCCAATGGACGATGACATGGTCACCAGGCTGCAGTACCGCATGCATGAATAAAAATATGGCTTCTTCCGCCCCACTGTGCACCAGCACCTGCTCGGGTTGGATGCCGGTATAAATCCGGCTGATCTCCTGCCTAAGGCTCGGCGCTCCGGTTGACTCGGTGTATCCCAGCCAATGGTGTTTTAATGCATCCTCCGCGGCAGGTTCCAATGCCAGCAAATCACCCACGGATAGTGATTCGCAGTCGGAGCTGCACAGCAAATACTTTGCCGTGAATTCATAGCGGGAGAAGTACCGTTCCAGTTTAAATGGGGTGAGTTGCATGTCGAATTCCTTTACGGCTGATCGAAAACACCGGTTTCGGTATAGAACCAATGCTCCGCACGCCAGGCAAAAAATCCGATGATGTTTTGTGCAGTCCGGGGATTGAGCGCACCCCCGCTGCAGCATCCGGAATGCCAGACACCGTCATAGCCGAGATCGATCTCCTGTCCATCAAAGGAGATCCCGGTTTTACCGTTGCGCTTGTAGAAAAGAAACGGTCTGCCATGAATGGTCTGGAAACCGAAGGATTCCTCGTAGCCATGCAGGTCATTAATCGATTGACCATCCACGAAGATCTCACCAGCGAAAAAAGAATCAACCTGTTTGGTGTTGGGCGGGATGGGTTCCTTTTCCTGGGCGATTTCAAATACCCAGTGGTTGTCATACACGGTCAGGACCCTGAAAGGATTCAATGTTCCGGGTGGTTTGATGAGAGTTGAAAAAATGATCATTCCGTTTCGTGTCACTTGGGCAGTCAATATCCCATGATCCATCGGTCCCCAGACCGGTTCCAATTTTATATCTCCCCGAACTGCCCGGAGATCCCCTCCATGGTTATACTCATAGGGCGAAAGGATGCTTTCCCATAAATCCTTATGCTTGTCCAATACTTGCGCCTGCGTTAAATTCTCGAGGGGAAGAATGGCCAGGGGTTCGTTCTCGGGTTGGGTCGCCAGCGGGTGCTCCTCGATGCTCAAACCGGACGGAAACTTCCAGGGCGTGTTGGCAGGGACAGGTGTAAAGGCGGCAACGGTCACGGTGACCGAGGATTTGGTGGTTGATGTTGGTCGGAAGATTTCTGTTGGTGCAAGGGTTGCGCTCGTAACCGCGACCACATTCGTCGGAGTGGGATCATGTCCTGACTGGGTGCAGGCAGAGAGGAGCAAACAGGAAAATAAAAGAAGGATTCGGTGCAAGGCTATTCCAGCACCCTGGCCCATGAACCGTTCGGGTAAATGTAATTCGTATCCAACGGGTCTACCTTCAGGGAGATTTCTTTTCCGGTTTCCACGAATGCCAACGCTTCCTGATCGACCAGCCAGGTTGTCTTCGCAGAAAAAAATGGTGTGCCGGGGAGGTGAACTTCCAACTCAAGGTCAACGCGTACCATGCCGCCCAATCCTGCGTTTCCATGAGTGGAAGAGACCACGCGCGCCCACGCCCAAACGGAGCGCTCACGATGCACGTGGGGATCTACCTTTACCTTCTTTTTCCGGGAATTGCGGTACATACGAAGCAATACCCAGAGGGCAGTTCCCACCATGGTGACAGCCAGGATGATTCCAAATGCATCGATCAATCTTTTATCGCTCCATTTTGGTCCGGCAGGTCAGCGAACAACCTGGTGCTTGGTCGGTTAGCCGGGATATTCACCCTACAATTCTCAAATCACGCGGCATATTGCTCAAGCACTCTGCCTGCGGTCCGCGAATCACCAAATTATCCTCGATCCGTACCCCATTGCCTCCGGGCAGGTAGATTCCCGGCTCCACTGTGTAAGCCATCCCAGGCTCCAGAACCCGCAGATTGTCGCCGCGCAGGTAGGGTTCCTCATGGACTTCCATGCCGATGCCGTGACCGGTGCGGTGGGTGAAGTATTTGCCGTATCCGGCTTGTTCGATCACTGACCGGGCAGCGATATCAACATTGGCGCAGGGAGACCCTTGCCTCCCGGCCTCCCGACCGGCGGCGTTGGCCTCCAATACAACCTGGTGGATCTTGCGATATTCTGCATCCACCTCCCCCACCGCGAAGGTGCGCGTCAGGTCGGAAATGTAGCCCTCCACTGTCGCCCCCCAGTCCACCACCAGGAGGTCGCCACCATGGATCTTTCTATCGGACGGGCTGGCGTGCGGATTGGCGCTGTTCGGTCCGCTGGAGACGATCGGTGCAAAAGGAAGATCAGATTGTGACCCGGCACGAAGCAGCTGGACAACCAGTTCCGATGCCAGTTCCTTTTCAGTCATGCCAATCCTGATCTGCGGGATGGAAGCTTCCAGTGCAGATTGGGCTGCCTTGACCGCCTTGCGAATGGAAGCGATTTCATCTTCATCCTTGCGTGCCCGGAGGTTGTTTACCAGGGGGGATGCATCTGGAAAATCCGCCCCGGGTACACCTGCCTTGATAAGTCCATATTCCAGCAACCGCATCTGCCGCGGTTCCACGCCGATGCGTTTGCCATCAAGGTCCAGCGATTTGATCGCTTGCTGGAAGATTAGCTCCCAACCTGCTGGATTCTCGCCGTAAAGGAAGGGGATTATCTCGCCGGATAAATCAGCCAGCTTGAGCATTTCCAGCTCCGGAAGGATGATGACCGGGGCATGGTCAGCGCAAAAAATTGCCACGACTGGACGTTCCGAGAGATGAAAATGCAACCCGGTCAAATAAACCAGGCTGGGGCCTGCATTCAGCGCCAGGGCTTGCTGGCTGCTGCCCTTCAGGGATTCACTTAATTTGGTTAATCGGGATGAATTCATAGAAAATCCTTTGATAATCCATGCAACCGGAAGGTTAATTTTGATGGAATCTTTTTACGAACACGGCATTGACAAGCCAATCGACCAATCCTGGAAAAAGTGTATCTATAGCCACAAGGAGGCTGAACCACCAGGGTATGACCAGAGCCCGGCGTGGGTGGCGCGCCACTCCAACAATCCGGCGGGCGATGTATTCGGAACTCAGGTTGATCCAGCGTGGCACCCTGAAATTTTTTTTAAATGGGTTATCACCGGTTTGCAGTCCAAATTCGGTGCTGGCCGGGCCGGGGTAAAGGCTTGAGACATGGATCCCCATTGAGGTCACTTCACGCCGCAGGGCGCTGGAAAACCCGCGAATTCCATACTTGGTGGCAGCGTAGACGGAATATGTTGGGGCAGGGATCAGACCCGCCACCGAGGACACATTAATGATATGCCCGGACCGGTGCGCCAGCATGGAGGGAAGCACCACCCGGGTGAAATGCATGGCCCCGCGCAAATTCACGTCAATTTGCATATCAATATCGGCGGCAGGATGGAGCTTCTCGAACCAGTTAAACCGGCCCACCCCGGCGTTGTTAATTAGAATATCAATCCGGCCAACCTTGTTGATCACGGTCTGGACGGCCTGCTCTATCTGGGGCAGCACAGTCACATCCAGTTGGATGGGAAAAGCCTTCCCCCCCGCGCCGTTAATCTCCTCTGCCAGTTCCCCCAGGCGGTCCATGCGCCGGGCTGCCAGGAACACGATGCTGCCTTTCCTGGCAAAAAGCCGCGCCGCGTCTGCACCAAAACCGGAAGACGCGCCGGTGATCAAGACCACTTTATCTTGCAGGGAAATTGGCATGCTTTCCTGGATAATAAAAATGAATGGCAGAAATATTGTATCCCATTCCTGTCATTCATGTTTTTGGGAAGCGCGCACACTATTCCGCTGGCTCAGCCGTCTCCTCCGGCTTTCGACGCGGACGGGGTGGTTCAACCGTCGCTTCAACCCCCAGGGCAACTTCCAATACCTGGTCCATGTGCTGCAGGGGAAGGATCTTTAGATCCTCACGCACCTTCTTGGGCACGTCGACCAGGTCTTTCATGTTTTTCTCCGGGACGAGGATCACCTTCAACCCGGCACGGTGGGCAGCCAGCACCTTTTCACGCAATCCTCCAACGGGAAGCACGCGCCCGCGCAAGGTGATTTCCCCGGTCATGCCGACTTCCTTGTGCACTGACCGTCCGGTAAGCGCCGAGATGAGCGCGGTTGCCAGGGTGATACCCGCCGAAGGGCCGTCCTTCGGAATGGCCCCCTCCGGCATGTGGACATGGATATCCATGCGCTCGAAAACCTCCAGATCGATCCCCAGCAGGGCTGCCCGCGATTTAACATAAGTCAGCGCAGCCTGCCCGGATTCCTGCATCACATCCCCGATCTGACCGGTCATTTGCAGGTTGCCCTTGCCGTCAAGGACAGCCACTTCCACGGAAATGATCTCGCCGCCGTTCTCGGTCCAGGCCAGGCCGGTAGCCACGCCGACCTCGTCCTTGCGTTCAGCCTCGGACTGGAAGAACTGCTGCGGACCGAGGAACTTTTCGATCAGACCCGGTAGAATCGTCGTGGGAAAATGCTTCCCTTCAGCTTTCAAGCGCGCCACTTTTCGGCAAATGCGCCCAATTTCGCGCTCCAGATTGCGCACCCCCGCTTCGTAGGTGTACTCCCTAACGATACGTTGGAGTGCCCCGGTGGTGAAGTCCAGCCCAAGGGACTCGATGCCACTCTCCGCCAACTGGCGCGGGATGAGGAACCGGTTGGCAATGATGAGCTTCTCCTCCTCGATGTACCCGGGGAATTCGATAACCTCCAACCGGTCCAGCAGCGCGGGGGGTATGGTCATCAGCGTATTGGCGGTGGTGATGAACATGACCTTTGAAAGGTCAAAGTCCAGTTCAAGGTAATGATCGCTGAATGCGTGGTTCTGCTCGGGGTCAAGCACTTCAAGCAGGGCCGAGGAGGGGTCTCCCCGGAAATCCTGCCCCAGCTTGTCGATCTCGTCGAGCATGAAAAGCGGGTTGGCAGTGCTGGCGCGCTTCATCGTTTGGAGGATGCGACCGGGGAGAGCGCCGATATACGTGCGCCGGTGTCCACGGATCTCCGCCTCGTCCCTGACCCCGCCAAGCGAGACGCGCACGAACTTTCGCCCCAGCGATTCAGCAATGGACTGTCCCAGCGAGGTCTTCCCCGTTCCAGGCGGACCCACGAAGCACAGGATCGGCTGGCGCTCTTTTTTGGGCTTGAGCGAGCGTACAGCAATATATTCCAGGATGCGGTCCTTGGCTTTCTTCAAGCCGTAGTGGTCATGTTCCAGGATGCGGGCGGCATGTTTTACGTCCAGGTTGTCATCCGTTGAATCCCGCCAGGGCAGGTCCAGAATCCAGTCCAGGTAGGTGCGGATGATACCCACCTCCGGGGCCATGGGAGGCATCTGGTTCAGGCGTTCCAGTTCCTTGATGGCGGTGGTGTGAACCAGCCCGGGAAGTTTCGCCGCCTCGATCTTCTTTTTTAACTCGTTCAGATCGCGTGTGAAAATATCCCCTTCGCCAAGCTCGGTCTGGATCTGCTTCATCTGCTCGCGCAGGTAAAACTCGCGCTGGCTCTTATCCACCTCGCCCTGCACGCGGCTGTGGATCTCATCTTCCAGCTCGAGGACGTCCAGTTCCTGCGCCAGCACCTTGTTGATCCGCTGGAGCCGCTGGCGGGCGTCCTTCATCAAGAGCAGTTGCTGGCGCTCGGTCAGGTTGATCGAGACAGCGGTGGCGATCATATCCGCCAGCCAGCCAGGTTCAGAGATATTCATTGCGAACAGGTGGGCTTCCTCGGGGATGGCGCGGTCAAGCTGGACACAGCGGTCGAACAGGTCCAATGCGTTGCGCATCAGCGCCTGGGTGGTTTTATCTGCAGTTGCCGGTTCCTCGATCACCCGGGCGCGAACTCTGAGCACCGGTGTCAGGCGGGTAAACTCCACCACCTCCACCCGCCGGCGTCCCTGGACCAGGGCGGAGGAGGAGCCGTCCGGCATGGAAAGCAGCCTCCCGACGGCCATTTCCACCCCAATGGGCAGAAAATCTTGCGGACCAGGGTTTTCCACATCCGAGTCACGCTGGGTCAGACCGATGATGGTCCGGTCGCGATCGCGGGCTTCCTGTATCGCCAGGAGGCTTGGCTCGCGGGATACGAACACCGGGGTGACCATGTGCGGGAACACTACGATGTCCCGCAGGGGCAGGACGAGCGCCTCGATGCAGCCGTCTTCATCCGGCAAGGCATTGGAGACACGGTAAAGTTCATCGGTGCGTTGGGAGAGCGCCACGTTGAAACCATCTTCTTCCTGGAATTGCCAATCGTTTTGATTCATACCGACTCTCGCTCCACGACTCCGCATCACCCTCCCCGCCTGGGGAAACTATCAACTTAAAGTCGTTTTATTATTTATGCATTGCTTCCCAGGCAGTTTTTACTTCCGCGGTGACGAACATGCTGCCTGCGGATAAAACTATTTCTCCCGCTCGGGCTGATAAATCCAATGCCCTTGAAAGGGCGTAACCCACCGGGACGGCTATTTCTGCCTGCAGGTGCAAGATGGTCGCGGCTTCAACGATCTTTTCCGGTTCAACCGCCCGCGGGTGGACCGCCTTCGTGGCAACGACCAGTTTCAGCCTGCCTATTAGCGTCCCCAACATTCCCGCAACATCCTTATCTTCTGACGAGCCCGTGATCAGGATCACTGGTTGCCCGGGGAAGTATTCTTCCAGCGTTTGAGCCAATTTCTCGAACGAATCCAGGTTGTGGGCTGAATCCAGTATGACAGGCGGTACCTGGTGCACGATTTCGAACCGGCAGGGCCATTTCACCCCGGCAAAACCGCTGGCGATGGCATCTTCAGGAATGTCCAGTCTGCTGACTATAAGCGCTGCAAAGGCTGTGGCGGCATTGACCGCTTGGTGATAGCCCAACAGGGGGAGCCGAAGTATAACCGATTTTGATTTGCTGGAAAGGGGTTCACGAACAGAAATCGTGAGCGTTTGACCCTGGATGGAATGCCCGCCGGGTTCGAATACCACTTCCCGGCCGATGAGCGTCAGCGGGGCATGGCGTTCCCTGGCAACTCTTTCCAGTACCGCCCAAGCCTCGTTCTGCTGGGGAGACGAAACAACCGGGACACCGTGCTTGATAATGCCCCCTTTTTCACCGGCGATCAGGGTCAGGGTATTTCCCAGGACCGCCATGTGGTCATAGGAAAGCGAGGTGATGACCGAGACGCGCGGGGTGAGAATATTGGTCGCATCCAGCCGTCCGCCCAGCCCCACCTCGATCACCGCGGCCTCCACGTTTTGCTGGGCAAAAAACAGGAACCCGATTGCGGTGGTGATTTCGAAGGTGGTCAATTTCGGAACCGCCGCCACGTGCGGCTTGACCTGGTCGACCAGCTCGATCAGTTGGGCATGCGAGATCGACTTCCCATCGACCTGGATGCGTTCGACGTAATCCTGCAGATGCGGGGAGGTGTACAGCCCGGTTTTGTACCCGGCGGAAGTCAGTGCCGAGGCCATCAGCGCCGAGGTGGAGCCTTTCCCCTTGGTCCCGGCAACATGGATACAGGGATACTTTTGCTCAGGGTTTCCGAGCCGGACCATTAATTCCCTCATGCGGTCCAGGTTAAAATCTGCCTTGGCGAGCTCGGAAGATTTTTTCAGGCTGTAATCTACGAAAGAATAGAGGTAATCGAGGGCCAGGTTGTAAGCGGGTTCGGCGTCCATAAGTAAAGGCATTGTATATCCTATTCCGAAATTCGTAAATCGCTGTTCCTGAAACGAATGCCTCATTACCCTGCACTTGCCAAAATGGCCATGACTCCCCTATACTGCCGGTTTTCCCATTTCCGCATCTCAATATTTAGTGCTACGCCCGACTTAATTCAACATCAAACCCTTGACCATTGTTACTATGAGGTTCATAATAACAAAAAGCTCGGAAGGCGGTTATTATGAGTGACTACAATCCTTATAGGCGTGCGTGGAGATGGAAGTTTATCGATGAAATAACAGAGTGGGATGTTCCGATCATTCTTGAATACGCCAGGGCGGGTAATATATTGACCAACGATGTGATCGAAGGTCTCGAAAAAATAGACCCGGGAGATTTGGAAGAACCTTACCGGAGTATCCTGGCATCTTGCCAGAATACTCATAATTATGATTTTGGTAAGACCATAGAACTCTAATATAAACAAAGTTTGGAATTATTCTCCACCCTTGATCTCTGGCTTAACTGTCATCCTATTCCCTATTTCGCAAATCGCAATCCCGGAATGATTGGCCTCCTCACTCTCCACCTCCACCTGCCCGGCTGCGCCTCCCTGAAGGAGAAGCGCGGGCAGCTCCAGCCGTTGATCCACCGTCTGCACCGCCAGTTCAACCTCTCCTCTGCGGAGATGGGACTGCATGACAAGTGGCAGGAAGCGATCATCACTTGCGGGATGGTCGGCAACGACTCCGCTCACCTGCAATCTGCAATGGAAACTGTGAGGAAATGGGTGGAAGCCAATTGGTCGGACGGTGGTGTGCTGGATACAAAAGTGGAAATCATATAATTAAGGGTTACAAAAACATTTACTGACAACATAGCATCATACTTATAGGAGAATTAAATGGATTTGCATCTCAAGGAAAAGCGCGCCCTGGTCACCGGATCCAGCCAGGGGCTGGGTTTCGCCGTGGCACTCGGGTTGGCAAAGGAAGGCTGCCGCCTGGCCATCAACAGCCGGGACCGGTCCAGAGTCTCCGCGGCAGCCGCCAGGATCTCCGCTGAAACTGGGGGGGAGGTGCTCAGCCTGGTCGGCGACCTGGCCGGGAAGGACATTCCAGAATACCTGGTGAACGAGGCCGCCCGCGGGTTGGACGGCCTGGATATCTTGGTCACCAATGCCGGAGGCCCGCCTTCCGGGGCCTTCGAGTCGTTCGATGAGGATGCCTGGCAAAAGGCGGTTGACCTATCTTTAATGAGCCATGTGCGCCTGATTAAGGCTGCCCTGCCCCACCTGCGCCAGTCCGCTTCCGCCAGCGTTCTGACGGTCACTTCTTACTCGGTCAAGCAGCCCATCCCCAACCTGGTCCTGTCCAACAGCATCCGGGCAGCCACCGTCGGGTTAACCAAGTCGCTGGCGCTTGAACTGGGTCACGATGGCATCCGTTTCAACTCAATCCTGCCCGCCTGGACTGTCACCGAGCGGGTGACCGAGTTGATGACCTTCCGTGCCAGGCAGAAAAGAACTACGGTCGAGGCGGAGATGGAAAAACAATCCCAGGACAGTCCCCTCGGACGCATGGGCACGCCTGAAGAATTTGCCAATGCAGCCGTATTCCTGGTTTCTCCGGCGGCAAGCTATATCACCGGCGTGATGTTGACCTTCGACGGTGGAATGTATAAAGGAACCCTATAACATGAAAGCATGCCTGAACTGTCACCGCACCGAGCAGGAGATCCCCCTGGTCACCTTGCAGTACCAGGGAAAGCAGGACTATATTTGCTCCCAGTGTTTTCCGATCTTAATTCACTCCCCGGCCAAGCTGGCAGGGAATTTACAGGGGGCTGACAAGATCCAACCCGCTGACCATGACCACGTATAGGGTTCAAAACACTTCTAAATAAACCTGCAATCTAAATACATTTTCAACGCACAACAGTGATTTGATTTCATGGACGCCGCGGCCGACCCTCCCGGGCGGTCGGTTATAATTCCGCCCATGCTTTCTCCAGGACAGATCGAATCCCGCCTTGAGCGGATCCTCTTAAAGGTGCAGAAACCAGGACGTTACGTGGGGGGTGAATTCAACGCCGTCATCAAGGATTGGGACGCGGTCAAGACCAGGGTTGCCTTGATCTTCCCCGATATCTACGACATCGGCATTTCCAACCTTGGCTTGCAGATCCTGTATGACCTGGTAAATCAGCGTTCCGATGCCCTGGCAGAACGTGCCTACGCCCCCTGGGTGGACATGGAAGCGCTCATGCGGTCGGAAAGAATTCCACTCTACTCCCTGGAATCCAAACATCCCCTGACCGCATTTGACATCCTCGGTCTCTCCCTGCCTTACGAAACACTTTACACCAATGCGCTCAACCTGCTAGACCTGGCCGGGATACCCGTCCGTTCCGTTGAGCGGCAGGATTCGGATCCGCTGGTCATCGCCGGCGGACATGCCTGCTTCAACCCCGAGCCGATGCATGCCTTCATTGACGCATTTGTCATCGGTGAGGGAGAGGAAGTCATCACCGAGATCATCGAGGTCGTTGAAAAATATAAAGCTCAAACATTGAAGGCTCCCGCTGGTCTGCCTTTGAATTCCAACCGGGAGGAACTGCTAATAAAATTGGCCCGGATTCCCGGTGTATATGTTCCGCGGTTGTACGAGGTTAGGTACCTTGAAGATGGTACTCCTGACTGCATCACTCCCACTGACCCCGATGCACCCAGGACCATCATCAAGCGAATGGTGGCGAAACTGCCTCCACCTACCACCCGCTTCCTGGTCCCGAACATTGACGTAGTCCATAACCGCGTTTCGGTGGAAGTGATGCGCGGCTGCACGCGCGGCTGCCGCTTCTGCCAGGCCGGGATGATCACCCGCCCGGTCCGCGAACGCAGCGTGGATGAGATCGTCCAGGCCGCGGAAGAGGCCGTCAATGCCACCGGGGCTGAAGAACTGGCGCTCCTGTCCCTGTCCTCTTCGGATTACACGGATGTGCTCGAGTTGGTCACCCGCATCAGCGAAAAGTTCGGCAGCAAACACCTGACCATCTCCCTGCCTTCCCTGCGCATCGACACCGTTTCAGTGGCCCTGATGGAAAACCTGAAAGACCGGCGTTCTGGCGGGTTTACCCTGGCACCGGAGGCTGCCACCGAACGCATGCGGCGCATCATCAACAAGTTCATCCCCGACGATCAACTGCTCGAAACCGCCCGCCAGATCTACACCCGGGGCTGGACGAATATCAAGCTCTATTTCATGATCGGTCACCCCTCCGAGACGCTCGAAGATGTGCAGGCCATTGCCGACCTGTGCAAGCGGGTGCTTGCCGAAGGACGCAGGGTGTTGGGAGGCAGGGCCAGGGTGCATGCCGGCGTGAGCACCTTCATTCCAAAACCGCATACCCCTTTTCAGTGGGTCGCGGTGGACACCGCGGATCAGATCAGGGCCAAGCAGGAACTGCTGATGCGCGAACTGCGCGGCCCGGCTTTCAAGCTATCATGGACCCAGCCCGAAGATACCCTTCTCGAAGCCTGGCTCTCGCGCGGCGACAGGCGCATGGCTGAAGTGGTTTATTCCGCCTGGAAGAACGGGACGAAGTTCGATGCCTGGCAGGATCAGCGCAGGTTGGACGCCTGGGATTCCGCATTTAAAGAACATGACCTCGACCCGGCTTTTTACACCCACCGTCCACGCCGCTCCGACGAGGTTTTCCCCTGGGAGCATATTTCGGATGCCGTGCGCAAGAAATACCTGTATTCTGAATATCAACATTCACTGGATGGTGAAGTCCGCGCCGACTGCCGCGAGGGATGTGACGCCTGCGGCATCCTTCCAACTTTTGCGGCGTCCAGGCGGGAATACCCCGGACTTTACTGGAAATGCCCGGAAGTTAAATCACCTGTCGGGAAGCAGGTTGCTGGTCTGGAGAGCTGACCCGTGCACCTGCGTGGACTCTTCTTCAATATTTTGGTCGGGATACCGGGGGGATGCCTTATATTTATGGGCATGCTCACGCTAAATGCAGTGCTGGGTTTGCTCCTTCCCACCGGCCAGGGAATCATGCTGGTCATGTTATGCCTTTCCTCCCTGGGTGTGGGAGTCCTGGCACGGTTGATGCAGCCCTTCCACGGTGTTGGCACAGCCATATCATCCGGGGTCATTGCCGCCCTTTTCATCCTTTTCCTGCGTATGGCTGGCAGCGCCCCTGCCGGCAGGGGGTTGGTCTTTGGACCAGTTGGCATCCTGGTGACCATAGGTTTCGCCTTTCTTGGCGCATGGTCCTTCCCCCGTTTGCGTAAAATGGTCGGAAAGCAAAATATATGAGGCTGCGCATCACCTTCTCAAAATCAGGCGCCCTGCGCTATACCGGTCATTTGGATCTGCAGGGTCTATGGGAGCGGACCGTCCGCCGGGCCGGGCTGCCGTTGGCTTATACGCAGGGATTCCACCCCGGACCGAAGATCCAGCTGGCTTCGGCGCTGCCGTTGGGCTTCATCGGGAGGGCAGAAATCGTAGACCTGTGGATTAATGATCCGGGCGATCAAGAGTTGCCATCCTGCAAGGAAATCCTGCAGGCTGCCGCGCCTCCGGGACTGGGCATTATTTCCGTGGAGATCGTGGATGAGCACAACCCGACCCTCCAGAGGCAGGTGCTCTCGGCTGAATACGAAATTATCCTGCTGGAAGAGGTCGCCTTGCCTGGGCTGGTGATTGGAATTTCAGCCTTGTTGGCGGCTTCCTCCCTCATGCGGGAAAGACGTGGAAAAACGTACGACCTGAGGCCACTGGTCGAATCACTCGAGTTGCTGTCCGATGAAGGGTCCGGTTCGATTCGCCTGCATATGCGCCTGGCTGCGCGTGAGGGTGCCACCGGTCGACCGGAGGAAGTGCTGGGCGCCCTAGGCATCCCCTTCGAAACCGCGCGCATTGAACGGATATGCTTGATCCTTGCCGACCAGGTGTAACCACCTGACGATAAAGGATTTTCAAAGGCTCCAGGGATCGAGGGCTTTTACTCTCGACGGTCTTTAAGGGTCATCAAAATCGCTCTACGGTGGAATTAGGTTCGATTCCACTGCCGGAGGTTTTTATGGGATTGATCGCTTCTGGAATAATCGGCTTTTTTACATCCCTCCTGTTTGCATTTATTCTCTACTGGCTCGACCGATATGAAAAAGAACCCCTTCTTCTGTTGGGCGGAGTTTTTATTTGGGGCGCGGTAATCGCCGCAGGCAGTGCCTTCATCATCAACACCGTGCTCGGAGTGGGAGTGTTAATTTTTACCAATTCAACGGTCGCCACAGATATCGCCACCGGGTCACTCATTGCCCCCCTGGTGGAGGAGTCTCTGAAGGGATTTGCCGTACTGGCTGTTTTCCTGATCTTCCGTAGTGAATTTGACTCTGTCCTTGACGGCATCATTTATGCCGGGGTGGCAGCCCTGGGGTTTGCTGCCACTGAAAACACCTACTATATTTACACCTATGGCTTCCAGGAAAACGGCTGGAGTGGATTGTTTTCGCTGACATTCATCCGGGTTTTTCTCGTCGGCTGGCAGCATCCTTTCTACACGGCTTTCTTCGGCATCGGGCTGGCGGTCTCCCGGATGAACAGGAACATTCTGGTTAAGATAATCGCCCCCCTGCTGGGACTGGCGCTGGGTATGTTCGCCCACGGAGTCCACAACACCATGGCGGTCATCCTGCCCCATGGATTGGGAGGCCTAGCGCTCAGCACGGGCATCGACTGGACGGGCTGGTTGTTTATGCTTGGCATCATCATCTGGGCCACCCGGCGTGAGCAGCGTAATTTGGAAAAATACCTGGCAACCGAAGTGCAGGCGAATACGATCACCCCGTCCCTCTTTCGCACAGCCACCTCGGCCGGTCGGCAGATGTTTGCGCGCACGGCTGCCATCTTCACCGGGAAGTATTTCAAAACGGCTCGTTTCTACCAGGTGTGCGGTGAGTATGCCCACAAGCGCATGCAGGTTGACAGGTTGGGGGATGAAAGCGGCAACCAGACAGTGATCGAAAAATTACGCACCGAAATGATCCAGCTCGCCCCATATGTGCAGGGTTGAAGGATCTGTCCCGGAAGCCTGAATGACCTTAAGTGTCCATTCCATATGGTGGTAAAATCCTGTGGCAAGCCCCTGTAGCTCAGTGGACAGAGCGTTAGCCTCCGGAGCGCTTCCCCCAATTCTAGCCGCCAATTTCTCAGAAAGGCGGCAGAAAATGACCCCCCAAGTAAAAACAACTCAAAAGTGGACATTAGCCTCCATTGCTCTCACGGATACTTATACTGACTTTATCTTGAGTCGGCAAGCCATGAGATGCACAACAGAAACTCTCACGTTTTACAAGTTCACGGCAGGTAAGTTTGTATTATGGCTGGAAAGCCAAAGTATAAATGCTCCCGGAGAAGTCGTTGTGAGGCACGTAAGAGCATACTTGGCTAAACTCATAGGAGAGGGTAAAAGCTCTTGGACGGTGAACGATCATGCTAGAGCTGTTCGAACGCTTCTACGCTTCTGGTATTCTGAAAAGTATTTATCAGAACCGATTGTGTTTTCTATGCCTAAGGTTGAACATCGCCGCTTGCCGGTCTTGTCAGCCGAGCAGTTGAGAAGCATTCTCGCTGTTTGCAATGTCAAAGAGAAGGCGGTAATTTTGCTCTTAGCCGACACCGGAATCAGGAGGCAGGAGGCAAGTAATCTCAACTGGTCTGATTTACAAATGACAAACGGTCTTCTGCGAATTGTAAGGGGTAAAGGCGGGAAGGCTCGGAGTGTAGTCGTAGGAGCAACCACCAGACGGGCTCTACTGGCTTATAGGAGAACATTTCCAGCCATAACCGACACCACTCCCCTTCTTATGTCTCAAAGGGGTGGAAGGCTCACCGGGAATGGTTTGCGTGAACTGTTACTCCGTGTGTCGGTAAAGACAGGTATAAAGTTATCACCCCATGCCTTACGGCGTACCTTTGTAATTCTCTCGTTGCGCGCTGGAATGGACGTGCTACATTTACAAGCCTTACTTGGTCATGCCAGCTTGGATATGGTCCAGTATTATGCTCAAATGGTTGATGATGATTTATTAGAATCACACCATGCACATTCCCCGATTGATAATTTAGCCCATCTTCGGTAAATTCCATTCTGATTGCTCTTAGGTTGCTCTATACAATATTTGGTTGCTGGAACAACCTCAACGCATAAGATAGATATTGACAAAGGAGGTTTAGCGAGGAAATAATCCTGAAATTTGAATACCGAATCACTCAAATCCCATATGGCAAGCAGGATGTATGCGTCAATTCATTCTTGCTTGCCATTATTTTATTTCCCGAAAGGAGGAATAACCATGGATCTTTGTGCTGGTCTTCTGTACGTTGTGATGATGATCATTATATGGCTGGATGATGCGGGGTTTTGGAAATGGCTCAGGAGAAAACTCAAGTGAACGGGGAGAGAGATGCCTGATTTTTCCACTCGCAAAATGATTCACTTGCTTCCATATGTCTAATTGGAAAATAAGGGGGGAAAAAGGTGATTTATTGAACGAAAACGAGCAGTTTTAGAATATTATGATCGAATCATATGATAAGATTACTGCCCGTCAGGGGTGTTCTTTGGTAATCTCTGAAATGGGGAAAGAAATGGGGCAAGAATGGCGAGAGGCGATTCATGTAACAGAGCAGCCGTAAGCATTTCGGGAGTTATATTACCACCCCACAGGGGATTCCCGACTTGCGCGTGCCAAACACGGGCTTCAATGACTGCGGCATATTGATCATTCAGGCAGCCAGAAAGAGTATTCTAATGAAAATTGAATTGGTCAGGTAACAAAATGGAGAACCGTTTACTGGTCGAGTTGGACGAAGAATATTCACCCATCGCCCGGCTGATTGAGTTGGGGCGGCAGAAGACATACGTCACGATTGACGATATCCTGCACTTCTTCCCTGAAGCCGAAAAGGATATTGAGCAATTGGAGGAGGCTTTTTCGGCGCTCTTGAGCGCGGGAGTTGCTTTCGTTGAAGACGCGCCTGCCAGTGAACCTCCAGAGAATGAATTAGTTGCTGTGGAAGAAACCGAGGCCGGGCCTGAGCCTGAACTTGCGCTGGACGATTATCTCGCCAACATAGATACCACCGATAGCATCGGACTATTCCTCAAAGAAGTCAGCCAAGTCCCGCTGTTGACAGCGACAGAAGAAGTCGAACTCGCCCAGTGCATTGAGTCCGGCCGGACGGCTCGGGAAGAATTGGCGCGTGGCAAAGTCGTTCCCCACCGCCGAATCGAATTGCGTAAATCCATCGAAGACGGCTGGTTTGCCCGCGACCACCTTATTCTAGCCAATTCTCGACTGGTAATCAGTATCGCCAAAAAATATATGGGGCGTAGCGTACCCTTCCTTGACTTGATCCAGGAAGGCCATATCGGCCTCATGCGTGCCACCAAGAAGTTCGACTACCACCGTGGTAATAAATTTAGCACCTATGCCACTTGGTGGATCCGCCAAGCCGTGACACGCGCCATTGCTGACCAGGGACGTACCATCCGTGTCCCGGTTCACATGGGTGATCATATCAACAAGCTCTTCCGCATCCAGTACCTGTTGACTCAGCACCTGGGCCGCGAACCAACCATCGAGGAGATGGCCGAAGCGCTGGAATTGCCGCCCCAAAAAGTCGAGAACATAATCAAGGTTGCGCGCTGGCCGCTTTCGTTGGAATTGCCAACCGGTGATGAAGAAGACTCGATGCTTGGCGACTTTATTGAAGATGACGAAATTACTCCGCCCGATGAAGCCGCGACATATAATTTGCTGCGCGAGCATTTGCGTGAAGTTCTAAACGGATTGTCACCCCGCGAAGTGCGCATCCTACAACTGCGCTATGGCTTGCTGGATGGGCAAGCCTATACACTGGAAGAAGTTGGGCGCAAGGTGGGTGTGACACGTGAGCGCGTACGCCAGATCGAAGCCCAAGCATTGCACCGCCTGCGTCATCCGTCTATCCACCGCAAACTGCACGACTACCTGGGTGAATGACCGCTGTCCAGATCCCCGTCACTGTGAAAGTTCTGACCATTTGAAGTAAAACAAGGCGGTCTGATAAAATGGCTAGGGCTGTTCCAAAAGAAGGGACAGCCCCTTTCGTCACAGCAATTGGGATGGCGGGATCATTACTCTTTTCCCCAATAAGCGAAAAATGGGATTATTGTCTTTAGTGGAAATAGGTTATATACTGAACTTATATATCATGCAAGATTACATATTTTGTAAATATTCTTATTGAATCATAGTTTGACCGTTGAACGTGTAGAGATATGGCCCCCGATTCGGAAAATACTCTATCATTAGAGCAAATAGATACTATTCTTGCCTTTCTTCCAATCTTTGAGCACGAGGATTTTGCTCCTTCCAAAATTGCGGCGCCGCTGGGCGTGTTTCCGCATTATGTTCTCGCCGATGAATTGAGCCACTTTCAAGAGGCTCTGTATGAAAACGGCTTCGTCTTCTCTTTCGACTGGTCTTCCTGGCAAGATGAAGCCTTGCGCTACTTCAACGAACCCGAGCTTCTTCACATTGCCAATATTCAAGTTCTCAGAAAGTTGCTCACGCTCCACGTTAGAAAGGATCGGTTCTCCGATGGTCATCTCTCCGAAAAGGTCAAGTGTGGCCATATAACAGTCATTCTTCGGCGCTTGAAAGAATTGCGGGAAGGGATTGTTTAGTTTCATCAAGAAAACACGGCCCGAAACCGGCTCAAGCGGACAGCGGCTCCACCGTTCACGAATAGTACGAGTCTTGCCAGAAATAGCGCGATAATGTGAAGAGTCTCGCTGGTTCCCCCATTGCATCTGAGCCAATCCGTTAGCCAGCCTATTATGGTCACTTGAGTCTTCAATTCAGCATCAACAACCATGATTGAAAGGAGGGAAGCCTTGAAAGAAGATCCCTATCGCTCAATAGCGGTATGGTACGACAAGCTTTTTGAACCAATCAATAGAGGCCTGAGAGTCCTTGGGCTCAGACTGTTCCTGCCCAAAGAGGGCATGGCTATTCTTGATGTGGGTTGCGGTACAGGGCTTCATCTCGAACTTTACCGAAAATACCGATGTGCATTGTATGGTATCGACCCATCTTCGGCAATGCTGGAAATCGCCCGAAAGCGGTTGGGAGACAGCGCGAAACTGCATATTGGCGATGCATCAAAAATGCCCTATGAGGACAGATCATTCGACCTGGTAATCGCTATGTTGGCCTTGCATGAGATGAATCAGGTAACACGCTCTTCCGTAATATGTGAAATGAAACGCGTTCTCAAGCACAGTGGACGCATACTTCTTATCGACTTTCATCCAGGCCCAATTCGCCCACTGCAAGGGTGGTTCACAAAGCTGATAATCACCTTGTCAGAAATTGCGGCTGGCCGTGAACATTTCAGAAATTACCGCCATTTCATGAGTATCAAAGGGTTGCCCACTCTCATCACAGAGCATAGTTTGATGATAGATAAGCACAGAATTGTTAGCGGAGGAGCATTGGCAGAGTTCCTTCTAAAGGCAGAATGAAACTGCCTCACAACGGGCAGGCTAACACAGCGTGCACTGTACACTGGGGATTCTGCGGTATTTTCGAGCATTTTTCTGGCATCGAGTTTTTTCTGCCCTCGAACAGAGTCAACGCCCGCCCACTTGCGAGTAATGCATACCCTTAGGCCCAATGAAGATAACCCTTGACCATAACTGCATTATTCACTTGGTGGATCGGACAATAATCGGGGTTGAGATTGAGGCGATTATCACCAACAAAATAAATGAGTGTTTTGTCGTCAATATTGGTGCATCAGAAATGCAAAAAATGGGTGTTCGACCCGATCGCTATGATAAGTTTGAAGAGTTGCTTGTCTCCGCAGGGATTTCTGATCTCCCCTGTCTGAACCCGATGATGATATTGGATGTGACCTTCTGGGATAAATGCATTTGGGCTGATGAGGCAATGATCAAACTTGCCACCGATATAGAAGATGCACTGTTTGGAAAAGCACAGAAGATTGATATTGCTGCAGCGGGCCTAGAATCACCGATGGGCCGCAAGTGGCTAAATCGTCTCTGCGATATCCACAGCATGTGGTGTCATATCTATAACAAGAACGATGTGTTTTTGACCACTGATGATAATTTTTTCAGAAAGACGAAAAAGCCGAAGTTGATTGCGTTGGGTGCAGGTAGAGTTTTTCACCCTGATATGTTATAAACCCCAACTCCCGCCTTCATCGGACAGCGCCTCCACCACTTGTATTGAGCCACCGTTGAGCATATCGTTGAGAATAATTGTATTGGAATGCATTTTATGAAATCTATCGGAACATTCCCATTCGGACAACCAGTACAAGAAGTTGTACAAACAGATCGCACACCAAAGAGCGTATTTGTTTTGGGTGTTTATGCAAGCGCGGTTCATGCACGTTGGATAAACTCAAGTGAAAAAACCGCCGTAAGTGCACTAGCAGTCGCAAGTGAACCATACATTTTTTGGCGGGGAGAAAATGCAGAATCAATCATTCAGAAAATAGCTATTCCGAAAGAGTTGGGGAAATTGACACCAGCAAATCCAGAACTCAACGGTCCGTCGGGAATAGCGCTTGACAATTTGATTTTGAATCCCTTGGGATTGGATCGCCAAAAGGTTTGGTTATGTGATTTAGTGCCACATAGTTGCGTCAATGATTCACAAAGAAAAGCCATTGCACGTGCATATTTGCCGATTGCTCAAAGTCATGGATTAACCAAACCTACGGTACCGCAAGTTCCATATTTGCTCACAAATGAAGATCGTCGAAAGGAGATCATGGAAGAGATAATAGAATCCGAATCAAGGGTTCTAATACTCCTCGGTGACAAGCCTATTCAATGGTTTCTTTCTTTCTATGATCATCATTGGAAGAGACTATCAGATTTTGGGCGTGATACCAAATCCTACGGACAATTGCACATAGCACGTGTAGGCGGTAAGGAGATAAATATATTACCGCTTGCTCATCCAAGGCAAATTGCTAAACTTGGGAGGTCATCTGCTGTTTGGTACGAGGTTCACAAAAGATGGATAGATCAATCTGCGAACATGATTGCTAATTCTATAATAACGGGATAGCACCGCCTCCAACGGACAGGGACTCCGTCGCTTGAAACCATGAAAACTTGTTTCATCCCAATCCCCCCTTCATTAGATGTGTTTTTCAGTAAAGCTTAGAATATTATGTAACGGTCAATTATCCGTTTTCCAGATATAAAAGGGTCTGGAATATGCCAGACCCATTACGTGGACCGATAAAAGTCTTTTCTACATCCCGGCCATAAACGCCAATCCGATAGTGCCCGGACCGGCGTGCGTTCCGATGGCCGGAGAGACGGATGCAAAGACCGACTCGAAAGGCTGTAACCGAAGGACAGCGGCATCGAGTGCGACATGTGCCTCTTTTTCGGCATTGGCATGCAGTGTGGCCAGCCGGACCGGGGTCCTACCTGAGACATGCTGGGCTACCAGGTCAATCATCCGATCCAAGGCCTTGCTCTTAGTACGTACTTTTTCCACAGATTCTATCCGTCCGTCTCGTAATTCGAGGATCGGCTTGATATTCAGCGCAGATCCCAACAGCGCCTGTGCGCCACCGATGCGGCCACCGCGGCGAAGAAATTCAAGTGTGTCAACCACGAAGTAGACACCGGTGTGATCGCGGGCTTTTTCGGCTATTTTTTGACATTCGACCAGGTTGGCCCCCTCCTGAGCAGCTCGGGCAGCGAGAAGTACATGAAAGCCCATCGCCATCGCCGTGGAATTGGAGTCAACAATGGAGATCTTGCTCGTAGCTTTTGTCAACATTTCTCGTGCCTGGATGGCAGACTGCATTGTGCCGGAGAGTTTCGCTGAAATGAAGATACCCAGTACATCGTATCCACTTTCTAGCTGTTTTTCAAAGGCAGCTTTCATGTCAACGATGGCAACCTGGGATGTGGTTGGCATAACCTTGGCGGTCCCTAGTCGCTTGTAGAAATCATCCGGCATGATGTCCACACCATCGCGAAAAATTTCATCGCCCCAGATCACTATCTGAGGTGTAACGGTAATCTGATGCGCTTTCAAAAGTGAATCGGGGATATAAGCGGTACTATCGGTAATAACTGCGACTTTTGACATACTTCCTCCTTTGAAAGCAGGTTTTGAACGCTTTTTATTCAAGTGGTATAACCCTGACAGTTCCCTTTGGACGCGGGGAGTGTCTAAATTTAGTCGAGTATTTACGCAATAATTGGGATATTTTTACATTATAGATGATGTTTGGGCATAGTTCTCTTGATATGGTCAGACACTATCTTCAACTGGTGAAGTCAGATGCGAAGAATGCTCACAGACATGCATCCCCTGCTGATAAGTGGAGATTGGAGGGAAATAATTCAATAGGTACCAAATACCTACCGTAAATGGCAAGCAGGATGTTTGCGTCAATTCATTCTTGCTTGCCATTTTTTTATTTCAAAAAGGAGGAACAATGTGGGTTGTTATCTGTTTGTCTCCCGGATTTTGGTATTGCGTGATGATGATTATTATCTGGCTTGATGATGCGGGGTTTTGGAAATGGCTCAGGAAAAAACTGAAATGAACGGATGGCAAGGATTGAATAAAGAAGGTCTAGTGAAGAAATAAACTGCTCCGAAACGAATGGGGCTGTCCCCTTCAAGGATACCATGCGGGTACGATGTGCTACGCGAAGAATCAAGTTGGGCAGTTCCAACCGTGTCCTTTGTGAAAATATTCCCGAAATTGCTATTTCTGTTGAAAGTTGTATACTAATATCATCCAAAGTTGATAATAATGATGGATTTTCATAAATTTATTGGTACATCATTGGGCGGAAAGAAATGAATTTGGGGATAGGATGATCGTGATCCGAGTATTTTATAATATGGTTTATAGATTTCTTATTGATTTGGGATGTTATCCCAATGACTAAACAGTCCATAAGCTGTTATAGGGTGGCTGTTATGCACTATCAGATCAAAAGGTGATAAGGTCATGAAAAAATCAATTAGGCAGGTTTTCCTTGCTTTCGTGTTAATAATGGTTTTACTGAGTGGGTGTTCCCTCTCTTCAACACCTGTTCCGCCTGCTCTTACATTTACACTGCTACCACCCACATTTCCCCCGCCGCCAGTTCCCACAGCCACGCAGCAACCGCCTGCGGCAACTCCCAATCCGAAGTCTGCTTTATATGTGCTCTCTCAAAAAGGTGTTGTGACTCGGGTTTCGTTGACTGGTGAGACAAAAAACATCCTTGATGGTGCCTCTGAATATGGCTTCCAGTTCCTGGAGCACAACATATATGTTTGCGACCCAAATCACTCCGAAATCCTGGTTTATGATCCCGATGGCAATCTTCTTAGAACAGTGTCCGTTCCTTCCAATGTGAATTTCATCGAATTCACAGCCTTGCCAGATGGGAGCTTTGCCTTATTGAGCAATACTGACGACAAAGTCTATTTTATCGATTCGACCGGTAATCTTCTTTCAACCGCCAACATCCTGGACAACCCGGACAGCCAATGGCAGAGTCTGACCGCCATCGTGGTAGGAAATCGGTTAATCCTTTCGGAAGATGGCCAGAAGCATGTTCTGGCATTTGACCTGGACACATACAAAATGTCAATATTCAAGGATTTGGAGGGATTACCCGATGGATGGCTGGGTGATATAACATATGCCGACGGCGTATTCTACCTGACCACGAGCAACACAATATATAAGTTTACAGACAATTCCGACCCGATAACCGTTGCTTTCCTTCCCAAGGAGGCTATCACTGGTATTGTTATACTGGACGGTTTTGCATATGTATCCGTCAACGTCACCGGTGAAATCTATAAGGTGAACATAACCGATGGGACTATTTCTGTAGTTGCAACAGGTTTAGATTCCCCAAATAACCTTGTGCTTGGCGAATAGCCCATTCTAGTTCACGCAGGCTTCGGTCAAGACAAACCTCAATGGCGACGACCTCTTTATTATGACAAGCCCAATATTTAGGCATGTCTGCAGTCTTCCTCTTGTCCAGTCTCAAATGCCGCCCAACTCCTTCTCCAAGCGGACAGCGGCTCCGTCGCCCGACCCTTCTCCCTCCCGCCTGTCTGCTCATAATTTTCTGTATCACTAATCGGTGGTCGAGTACTTATGTTTTCAGACTAAATAGACGAATCTAAAATACGGTAATCAACCGGCTCGGATTTGGAGGGCAAGAATGATAGATAAAGTAAAACTTGTTCATATTGAAGGTTCCACTTCAATCTATATTGATGCAGAGATTACCGACAAGGGCGATCTTCTTTTTTCAGGCCAAGATCTTGGCAAAGCCCCGCTTGAAGTATGGGGGGACTCTGATTATGAATACCAGTTGAGAATTATGGCATCCAATAAAGACCAAGTGCTTCTCGCTCTTATTGAGAAATTCTATTCTGGTAACACTTCACTAGTATCGGAGGTCAGGGGTTATCTAGAGTCCAAGGGAATTCCATGCGAGTTCTCTTCGTATGGCTGACTCCAGCTAGCAAGCGCGTTGAGCCGAAAAACTCGCTGCAGCTAACCCTGTCTCCAGCGGACAGCAGCTCCACCGTTAGACCCGCTGCCGCTAAAGCAAACAGTTTGGTGATAAATTCTCCAGCACAGATAATCATAAAGCATGAACACAAACAAGGAAATCGCTTATAGAAACTTGGTCCAATCTCGGAAGATTTGCCATTTATGCAAAGGCATCACAAACCCGGCAGAATATGACAATGGCAATTATGATAGCGATCATATCGGCCCTTGGTCTAGATGGCAAGGTAATCTCAATACTCGACTGATGATTATTGGGCAAGACTGGGGTGACGTAGGTTATTTCCAACGATATAAAGGCCATGAAACGGATAATAATCCATCTAACAAAACAATTCGTGAACTCCTTGCGTCTATAGAGATTCCTATACCGCCCCCCTCCGTCAGCGATCTTGGTACGAGTTCAATTTTCTTGACTAACGCAATACTTTGTCTCAAAGAGGGCGGTTTGGGGGCAACAGTGAAGAGGGAATGGTTCAATAATTGCGGCCATCATTATTTGAAACCACAAATTGAGATCATAAGCCCCAAAGTGGTTGTATCGCTTGGGAAGTATGCTTACGAATCAATTTGCCAGCTTTTCAACTTACAACACAAGTCTTTCCGCGATGCCGTTGATCAAAAGGTGGGAATACCTTTATCAAAGAATGTAATGTTTTTGCCAGTGTATCATTGCAGTTCAAGAGTTCTTCATACACATCGGGGGCTTGCGCAACAAAAGTCTGATTGGCAAAGAATCAAATGGGCGCTCATGTTGATGATGCGGGATTTTGGAAATGGCTCAAGAAAAAAACTAATGAATGGAGGATGAGGATTGGATCAAAGAAGAAGTGAGGAAATATAGTGCTCTGAAACGAATGGGGCTGTCCTCAAAAGTAGGGATGGCCCTTTTGGTCACATCATTTGGAATAGTGGGGATCGTTGCTTGTTTCCCATCTTGTGTGAAAAAAAGAAATTATTGTCGTTAGGGGAGATTGGTTATATACTGGCCTTATTCACCATGCAAAATTGCATGCTATGTTATATGGATTATTGGATCGTAGTTCTGCGTCATGCTTTTGATGTGAAATAATATTATGTCAGAACAGGAGGAGAAGTATGGTCTCTCAACACAAAGGATATGTGGACACAACGTACCTGGACACAGTTCAAAAGCTGTTGAACAACTTCAAACAACTTACATATGAGCAAATGCGCGCACAGGCAGGGCAGAAGGTGCTTGATGTGGGTTGCGGTCCTGGCACAGATACGATCCCACTTGCACGATTGGTGGGTACATCCGGCCAAGTCATTGGCGTCGATTTCGATGCAGATATGATTGTGGAGGCAGAGAAACGCGCCCTAGAAGCCGAGGTGAGCGCATGGGTGATTCATAAATACGCAGATGCAATCGCACTGCCATTTGGGTCAGATTATTTTGACGCATGCCGTTGTGAACGAACATTCCAGCATTTGCATGACCCTGTGAAAACATTGTCTGAAATGGCGCGTGTGACGAAATCTGGCGGCTGGATTGTGGTGTTGGATGCTGATTGGGGATCGCTCTCAATAGATACGACTGAGATCGAAACGGAACGGCGATATGTCCGCTTCTTTCCAGAGCACTTGGCGAATAACGGCTATTCAGGACGGCAATTGTATCGCCTCTTCAAGCAGCAAGGATTATTGGATGTGTCTGTCCAGATGTGTGGTGTCCCTTTCACTGATTATGCTTTTGCGCGCCAAATAATGATTATGGATAGATTTGAGCAGGAAGCGATAGCTTCGGGTGCCGTTACTGTTCAGGATCTTGACCGGCTACATACCTGCTGGGAAAAAACGAATGCCGATGGTGATTTCTTCGCCAGCATGTCGATGATGCTCGTCTCAGGGCGTAAGCCCTGAGTAAGCAGCAACACAATCCCAAGGCGCATTCCGCAGAACACCAATTCCAGACGGATAGCACCTCCGCCGCTCCCAACTCCGGCGCTTCGCTGGATATCGTGCGCTAATTGAGAAAGAATCATGACCAGTAAACAAAGAAAATGGAAACTTGAAAAACTACAGCGTGGGCTTTGTACCATTTGCGGTAAAGCTGCCGCTGCCCATAAAGGATATTGTGACATTCATAATGCCGCCGTGCTGGAAAGAACCCGCACTTGGTTTTGGAAACATGAAGCCATTCAATGAACTAACTCGATTAGGCCGCATACGAAGAATGCGACAGCTGGCAACAGTAGCCTTGATGAGTTATGGAGTTGATGAGGCGCGCATTCATCTTGTCCGCCAAGCCGGGAATACCCTTTTTTGCGTTAAGACCTCCAACCTGCCTAGTCCAGAAGCACCCGATGGGTTGTTTGAGGATGGTCAATACCTGCTACGGGTGCATGAGCCTGGCTACCAAGAGCAGGAGGCTATTGATCTGGAATTGACCTGGCTGACTGCCATGCGCCGGGAGGCGAATTTGCCAGTGCCAGAACCTATTGCAACCCTGGATGGACAGTGGGTGCTCTCAATCAACGCGCCCGGCGTACAAGGAACACGCCATTGTTCTCTCCTCCGCTGGATCAAAGGCCGCTCAGTAAAAAATTGTTTCCGACCACATCATCTCCGGGCACAGGGGAGATTGATGGCACGGCTGCACCAATTTTCCATTCAGTGGCAACCTCCAGCAGGTCTATCTAAACGAAGATTTGACTGGGACGGGTTATTCCAAAACGATGTGGGCAGTGGCATGGCAAATGCTGATGCGTGGGGGCTTCTCTCTCCTCTCTACAGGAAAGCCTTTTCCTTTGTTGTAGAGCGGATTCGGGATGTGATGGAAGACTGGGGTCAGGGTCTCGACGTGTTCGGTTTGATCCACGGAGATCTGGGAGTGGATGCCAATCTGTTTTTCTGGCACGGTGAGCCAAGGGCGATTGACTTTGATGATTCTGGTTTTGGTTACTGGGTATTTGACCTGGCGGTGGCATTGGATGCCTGTCGAGATGATCCTGCTTATCCTCGCTACCGGGAAGCCCTCTTGAATGGATATGCCGAATTCCGCTCACTCCCAGAGAAGCAGGCAGAGCAGATCGAGTTGTTTCTGGCTGGTCTCCAAGTCTATTGGAATCTTTGGGCTACCGGTGGGACGCATCTCTATCCGAGCTTGTTTCAGGAAAATAGTGAGCGTATCGCACGTACGGCGGAGTTCGTTGTATGTTATGCTCGCCAGAAAGGTTGTCCCATCTAGGCGCTGCCCAACACCGGCTCCAGTCGGACAGCGGCTCCGTCGCTCGCCTGCTACCAATGAGTCCATCCGATTAGCGGCGAAGGGATCAATAAAGTCAGATCATGTTGAAAAGACTATCTTTTTTGCTCACCATTTTCTATGTGCTAACAAGTTCGGCTTGCGAGTCCAGCAAAGATGATGGTTTTGCTATTTTTCTTCTTGCTCAAGATGTTCCGGTTAGAAGATTATCGCAATTTGACATCGGTCAGTTAGTTCTTGAAACCGAGCCAATCATATCGAGTGATGATATTGTTTCTTATGACAAAACCAATTACAGTATAGAACTCACCCAAACAGCATTTACTCGCATTCAACAAATATTCCCCATTCCGGTCGAATTAGATGGTATTCCCTTCGTAGTTTGTGTTGGAAAAGTGCGAGTTT
>Ga0315297_10000307_pt1 | contig 28005 bp, 29 predicted proteins | sample YL17G15_0_MG_FD_203628 | JGI IMG/M metagenome (GOLD analysis project Ga0315297, IMG submission 203628) | Sediment microbial communities from Yellowstone Lake, YNP, Wyoming, USA - YL17G15_0 | ecosystem: Environmental > Aquatic > Freshwater > Lake > Sediment | place: USA: Wyoming | collected...
ACGGAAGTTATGACGAGTTAAGATTTGTAAGTTTGGAAAACCAGAAAGGCGCTGTCTATATTTTTAATTTTGCCAAAAATGTCGATTCTATTTTGATTGTTCCGGTCAATCATTCACAAGCCACCAATTTTACCAACAATGATTCCTCAGTCATTTTTACCCTGAAGGCATCCACGGTAATTGTTAATCAGCCGGTCATTTCCAGTATTTCTCCAAATAAAAGCTTTGCCAGCGGTGGAGATACGGTTACTATCAAAGGAGGAAATTTTCAAAATGGAGTTGAAGTATATTTTGGCGAAACCAAATCTTCAAACGTAGTTTTTGTCGATGAAAATACTCTAACTGTAGTTGTTCCTTCTCATGAAGTGGGTCTGGTAAATGTCGGGATAAAAAATCCCGATGGGAAAAGCAGCGTTTTTGCTGGCGGATACGAATACGTAAGAAATCCTATTGCCGACGGCTCTTTAATCCGCGCAAAAGGAGATTATCGGGTTTATATTGTTAACGGAAATTACAAGCGCCATATTTTAGACAGCCGCATTTTCAGTTTTTATAAGCATCTTGGCTGGGCAAGTATTATTGAGGTAACGCCCGATGAGCGTGATGCATATAAAACCAGCGACTTGGTTAGGGCGGCTGGCGATAAAAAAGTTTATGAAATCAATGGCGACAAAACAAAACACTGGCTAAATATGACCGCCGAGCAGTTCAGCGTATCGGGCAGAAGTTGGGATAGTATTTTTATAATCAATAATTTAGAGCGGGATTTTTATAGAACAGGAGCAAATGTTTTATTTAGATAATATTAAAAAGAATATTTCTCTGGTGCCACACACAACTTTCAAGATTGGCGGAAAAGCCAGATATTTTTTTAATGCTAAATCAGCCGATGATTTAATGCAGGCAGTTCGCTTGGCGCAAAAAAATAAAATGCCAATTTTTATTTTAGGCGGCGGGAGCAATGTGTTGGTGAGTGATAAGGGGTTTGATGGATTGGTAATAAAAGTTAAAAGTCCATGCCTATCGACAGGCAGGCAAAAGTCAAAAGTCAAAAGTAATAAAATTTATGTTGATGGCGGCGTTTTATTAAGCAAGATCGTTGAAGAATCTATCAAGTGGGAATTAATCGGCCTTGAGTGGGCAGCAGGAATTTATGGAACAGTTGGCGGAGCAATTCGAGGGAATGCAGGCGCTTTCGGCGGCTCCATTGCCGATTTGGTTAAAACCGTAAAAGTTTTTAATACTCAAAATCTAACCACCAAAATTCTAAAAAATAAAGATTGCAAATTTGAATATCGAGACAGTATATTTAAGCACAATAAAAATTTAATTATTTTATCAGCGGAACTAAAACTGGAAAAAGGGGATAGAAAAAAAAGTGAAAAATTAATTAAAGAATATTTGGCGCAGAGAAAAGAAAAACAGCCGCTGGAATATCCGTCGGCCGGCAGTATTTTTAAGAATCCAAAAAATTACAGCGCGGGATATTTAATAGAACAATGCGGATTAAAGGGAAAAAAAATCGGCAAGGCAATGATTTCCACTAAACACGCTAATTTTATTGTGAATACCGGAGGCGCAAAAGCAAAAGATGTAGTCAAATTAATTAATCTTTGCAAACAAAAAGTAAAAGAAAAGTTTAAAATAAAATTAGAAGAGGAGATTGAATATCTGGGGAAATTTTGATATAATATTTATATATGAAAATTATTATTAAAACAACAAATTTAGAATTAACGCCAGAGATTGAAAATTATGTTTATGAAAAGATTGGCGGGGTTAATAAGTTTTTAGATGATATTGATAAAAGCGGCGTGATAGAAGCAGAAGTAGAAATTGGCAGAACCACCAAACATCATCAAAGCGGCGATATTTTTAGGGCCGAAGTAAATTTGGTTTTGCCGGGTAAAATGTTAAGGACCGAAGCCGAGGAAAGGGATTTAAGAACCGCGATTGACAGGGTGAAAGACGAATTGCAAATGGAAATAAAAAAATACCGCGGGAAACAAGAGGCGATTTATAAGCGTGGGGCGAGAAAAATCAAAAAAATGTTCCACTTGTCGCCGCTCATTTGGTTTGGAAGAAAAGCGAAAAAAAGAGAACGGGACGAAGGCATGTAATAAAATTTCTAATTTCTAAAAATAGTATGTCAATATTTAATAAGATAATTGGCGACCCCAATGAACGGTTTTTGAAGAAATTGTGGCCGATTGTGGAAAAGATTAATCAGCTCGAAAGCAAATTCGAGCGTTTTTCTAATGAGGAATTAAAGCAAAAGACAAGAGATTTTAAGCAACAACTCAAAGATGGAAAATCGTTTGACGATATTTTACCCGAAGCATTTGCCGCTGTTCGCGAATCAGCAAAAAGAACCTTAAATCAAAGGCATTTCGATGTTCAAATGTTAGGTGGTATAGTTTTGCATCAAGGAAAAATTGCGGAGATGAAAACCGGCGAAGGAAAAACTCTGGCCGCAACCTTGTCCCTTTATTTAAATGCTTTAACCGGCAAGGGCGCTCATTTGGTTACTGTAAACGATTATTTGGCCAGAAGAGACGTGGTTTGGATGGGACAAATATATGATTTTTTAGGATTAACTATTGGATGCTTAAACCATGAAAGCTCTTTTCTGTATGATCCGGAATATAAGGCGGAAAGCAAATCAGAAGACAAAATTCGTGACGAGCTGGGAAGCTTTAAAGTTGTTCAGGATTTTTTAAGGCCATGCAGCAGGAAAGAAGCCTACCAAGCAGATATTACTTATGGCACAAATAACGAATTCGGGTTTGATTATTTGCGGGATAATTTGGTTTACCCCGTTAGAAATAATATTTCTAACGGGGTTTATGATATCCCAGTTGTTCAAAGACCATTCAATTATGCGATTGTTGATGAAGTTGACAGTATTTTGATTGATGAAGCAAGAACTCCGCTGATTATTTCTTCGCCTGATGCCGAATCCCCAAAACTTTATGAGCAATTTGCCGGAATCGTGCCACAGCTTCAAGAAAATGTTGATTATAATATTGACGCAAAAGACAGGGCGGTTACTTTAACTAATGAAGGCATAGATAAAATAGAAAAAATCTTGGGAATCGGAAATATTTATGATACAGCCGGGGTTCATAACGTTCATTACTTGGAACAATCGCTAAGAGCCCATGTTTTATTTACAAGAGACAAAGAATATGTAGTCAAAGATGGCGAAGTAATTATTGTTGATGAGTTTACAGGCAGGCTTATGCCCGGTAGGCGCTGGAGCGACGGTCTTCACCAGGCAGTAGAAGCAAAAGAAAAAGTAAGGGTTAATCAGGAATCAAAAACTTTGGCCACGGTTACTTTTCAAAATTATTTTAGAATGTATGAGAAATTGGCAGGCATGACCGGAACCGCCCTAACCTCTGCTGAGGAATTTGACAGCGTGTATAAATTAGATGTCGTAATTATTCCAACCAATAAACCAATGATTAGAAAAAAATTGCCCGACAGAATTTATAAAAATGAGTCCGGAAAATTTCGGGCAATTGTTGACGATATCAATGCTCGTCACGAAAAAGGCCAGCCAGTATTGGTTGGCACGATTTCCATTGAAAAAAACGAACTTTTGGGGGCATTATTAAGAAAAGAAGGAATCCACTGCGAAATGCTAAATGCAAAACAGCACGAGAGAGAAGGGGCGATTATTGCGCAGGCAGGAAAATTTGGCGCAGTGACGGTTGCAACAAATATGGCTGGTCGAGGAGTGGATATAATTCTCGGCGGAAATCCCCCGAGCCCTGATGAGGCTCAAAGAGTCGTAGAGTTGGGTGGTCTTCATGTTATCGGCACCGAACGTCACGAGGCAAGAAGGATTGATAATCAGTTGCGCGGACGAAGCGGCAGGCAGGGCGATCCTGGTTCCAGTCAATTTTTTGTTTCGTTGGAAGACGAATTAATGCGGAGATTCGGTTCGGATAGAATTAAAAAGATGATGGAAACCTTGGGAGTGCCCGATGATCAGCCGATTCAAGCAAAATTTATTTCCGGCGCAATTGAAAAAGCCCAGGCAAAGATTGAAGGATATAATTTTGATGCCAGAAAACATTTGCTTGAATACGACGACGTAATGAACAAACACCGAGAAAAAATTTATAGAATGAGAAAGGAAATCTTATCCGCTCCAAACGAAAAAATAAAAGAAGAAGCGTTAGAAATTATTGGAGAAGAAAATTTGAAAAATTATGAAGAAAGGGAAAAAAGCATAGGCGCCGATGAGATGCGAAATCTTGAAAAATTTGTAATGTTAAATACAATTGACATGTTTTGGACAGCGCACTTGGATTCAATGACTCATCTAAGAGAAAGCGTTGGGTTAAGGGCCTATGGTCAGAGGGATCCATTGGTGGAATACAAAAACGAAGGCCACAGATTATTCAAAAAACTTTTGGAAGATATTGATAATTTCGTGGCCGAGATTTTACTCAAAGGAGAAATTAAAAAAGCCCCTACTTCTAAAATTGCCGAAAGTAAGGGCAAAGTAAAAGTGGGTCGCAACGATCCCTGTCCATGCGGGTCAGGGAAGAAATATAAAAAGTGCCACGGGAAATGAGAGAAAGAGAAAACCAGCTCATTTTGAGCTGGTTGAGGAAAGAATTTATTAGGTTTTAGGTTTCCAGGCCGGACAGCGAGTTATTGCCATAGCAATATTAGCGTTTACAGAGATTTTGAAAAGCGACTCTGCAATAGAACAATTGTCCGGCTGACCGGGTTTCATGTTGCCGCAATTAAGGCAGAGACATTCTGAGTTTCGCAAGGTTTCGGTTGTGGGATTTACCCAGACGTCTTGACCGTAATGTGTTTCTTCTTTTGGTTTTTCTTTCATTATTTTTCTCCTTCAGGCAGTTTCCAGCCTTTTTCGCGCATAATTTGTAAAACATATTCCCGAAAAGGGCAAACCAAGCAGATTTTACATGGCTTTCTGATATTAGAGCGACAAATTCTTTTGATATGGTCGATAAACTTTTCTTTGTCAACAACTAAAGTCATTGATTGTTTTTTCATGACCTTCTCCTTTTCAACGAACTAATTATTATAAGATACCACACAGCACTAATTGGCGTCAAGTCGCACGAAGCGTTGTCGAAGTTCAAAAAGCGCTATAAGATTTGAGTGGGATATTAAAATAAATTTTCTTATCGGCTCATTCGCACGAATGTGGTAAGAAGAATTTGATTTGTTTGGTAATTTGTTATACGATATTTATATGAAAAATTCGAAAACCTTAAGCAGAAAATTTAAAGCCCTGGGGAATGAAAGAAGATTGAAGATTATAAAAGAATTATTAAAACGCAAAAGATTAACAGTAGGAGAAATTAGTGATAGTATCGATCTCTCTTTTAGAAGCACCTCCAGGCATTTAAAAGTCTTGGAGAGTGCCGGTCTTGTTGGCTGGGAGCAGATGAGTAAAAATATTTATTATTTTATCTCACCCGAAACTTCAAGAGAATTTTTGAATTTAGTTAAAGAGATATAAAAAGCGTTGTGGGAAATGAATAAAAGCCCTTCTCTTGTGAGTCGGGCTTTGGGATTAAATTCGTAGCATCGGAGACCGATTTACGTCGGGAGCAAAACCACCAGCATGGTGACCTCCGATTTCATCGGGCAATTGCTACGGGGCATCAATACTTCTGCGTCGGAGACCGAGTCAGCCACTGGTCAGCTCGGGCAACACAGAGGGGTATCAATAAATATAGTTTAGCAAGCTGATAGAATTTGTCAAGCCCCCGCGGGAAGAGACATAAAAAAAGTCATGGGAAATAGAAACATGGAACACTTAGCAATAATGAGAAAATCTTGGGGATTAACGGACAAAATTCTGAATGGGCAGAAAAAAATTGAGTCGCGCTGGTATAAAGTTAGATATAAACCATGGGACCAAATAAAATCTGGCGAGATAGTTTATTTTAAAGATTCAGGCGAGCCAGTGAGACTAGTGGCCGAAGTGGAAAAAGTAATGCAATTTTCGAATTTAACCCCAAAAAAGGTGAAAGAAATTTTAAATAAATATGGCAAAGACGATGGCATAGAACAAGAAAAAATTCCTGATTTTTTTAATAGATTTAAAGACAAAAAATATTGCATGTTAATATTCCTGAAAAATCCTGTTGAGATAAAACCATTTGAAATTGATAAAACCGGATTCGGCGCAATGGCGGCATGGATTACAATTGATGATATTTCTAAAATTAAAAAGCATTGGGCAAATAAATGAACAAAAATTTTGGAAAATACTTTTATTTTATAACCCTTCTAATTTTAGCAGGAGGATTTTTATTTTGGGGATTTTTGCGGATTGATTTTGCGGGCAAAGAGATTGAGAGTATAAATTTTAAAAATTATGCAAAATTTGAAAAAGAAAAACCGGAAATTATTCCCGAGTTTGTAAATCTTGAAATTCCATTTATTCCTCAGGCACCTTATGCAATTTGGGATAAACTTCACGATAATGCTTGCGAGGAAGCGGCAATAATCATGGTTTATTATTATTTAAATAAGAAAGAATTAACCCAAGAAACAGCCGAGCAGGAAATTTTAAATATGGTTGATTGGCAAATAAAAAACTGGGGCGGACATTTTGATTTAGATGCGGGAAAAATAGCCGAACTTTTTACAAGTTATTTTAGCTCGACTTCGCTCGCCACAGGTGGCTATCAAAATATAAATTTAGTTTACGGTTTTACGGTTGAAGATGTTAAAAAAGAATTAACCGATGGTAATCCGATAATTATTCCAGCCGCAGGCCGGCTATTAGGGAATCCATATTTTACCCCGCCTGGCCCGGAATATCATGCTCTGGTTATTAAGGGCTATGACGACGAAAAATCAGAATTTATTGTTAATGATCCCGGCACCAAGCGCGGCGCTGATTTCAGATACAGCTATCAAATTTTAGAAACCGCTGTTCACGATTTTAATAACGGGGATGTTCTGGCAGGAGAAAAGGCGATGATTGTTATAACAAAGTAAAAAGGCTCATTGATGAGCCTTTTTTGAGATTATGTTTTTGTTATTTTAGCTTTTCGTGATTCATAATTCTTGCGCAATGTTTCGCCATCTTTGGGACTGAGCTTAGTAACTTCAACAAATCGTTCATGAGCACCACCTGCGTCACGGAATTTATTGTAGTCATTTTGAAAAAAATGTAGCTGTAGGCTAGTTAGGCTAGTTCTATGTGGCGTTTCTTTTTTTGGGCGTTTTAGCTCATTCAGTAAAAATTCAATATCTTCCGGCGCATGATGCAATAGCGTTCGAACTTCTTTTATTTCTCCTTGAAAATAAGCATAGGGATCATTTTGGTGTTTTTGATAATTTTCTAAACGCTTGCGGATAATTTTGATTCTTTCGTTTGGGTCGATCTGTCTTTTTTCTTTCAGTATTCGATAATCGTGCTCCAATTCTTGGCGCGTTATCTTACGCTCGCCGCCGAGAAATCCGTTGTTTGCGTAAAAATCAACCGGATTTCCGCCGCTATCGCACCAATCATTGTATTTTTCTTGCAATTTTCCTAGATGAAAATAATTCATTCTTTCCTCCTTCCGTCAATGCGGAAATTTATATACTTATTAAGGAGCGGTCCTCAACAGAGTAGTGTAGCAAATTGTTCATTCCTTGTCAAATAAAACTTAACCAATTTTTATATTACTATCATACTCTAGAGTATGATAGTAAGAGAGTCGAGCGGTTATTGGTAATTATTAACCACAAGAAAAAGGCTCATTGTGAGCCTTTTTGGTTAATAGGGGGTTGATTTGCCCGACGCATCGCGGATGCGAAGGCGGGTTTCTTCGATGCTTAGAGCTTTTGCTTTTATTTCGGCAAGACTAATTTCAGAAATCACTCCATTAAACGTAATTTGCCAAACAGGGAATCCTTTATTAATAAGAAATTCTGCTTCACCGACAATTCCAGCGCCCCATTTTCCATCGCGAAAAGGAAGAAATATGCCAGCGTGGCATTTCGGAAGCATCTCAAAGAAAAAATAATTCATCGCATTGCCAGTAATTTTTTGCCAGAGCTTTATTTGCTTCACGCGATGTTTTAGATTTTGACCGGGGTTTTCAATATCAGATTGCGGAAAACGTTTTGAGATAATCTTTAGAAGCTTTCGTTCTAATTTTGTGCCATAGACATTGATTGGGTGTCCAAAATATATTTTTTGTTTCATTTTTTCTCCCGCGCAAAATGATTTATTAAGGAACAGGTCTTAATAGGGTAGCGTAGCAAATAGTCTGGCTCTTGTCAAATATTTTTTTTTGTATTAAACTATGATTATTATGTTGGAGCAGCAAAAAAATAGACCAGAAAAAACCAGGCAGACTAGCAAAATAAAATTTTTGGTTTTAATAATTTTTATTTTTGCAATTTTGTTTGGTACTCTTGATTATCCGGCGATTTGGGACAAGGCGGTTGATTTTTTAAATAATAAAGCCAGTCTTGGTTTGCCGCACTTTTTTAAACTTCCTTTTCGTTTGGGTCTTGATTTGCAAGGAGGAACGCATTTGATATACCAGGCCGATATGTCTAAGATTGAGGAAAAAGATAAAAGTGGTTCGTTAGATAGCATTCAAAATGTAATTGAGCGCCGGGTAAATTTATTTGGAGTAACCGAGCCAGTGATTCAGATTAATAAAAGCGGAGACGAGTATCGGCTAATTGTTGAATTGCCGGGCGTAAAAGATGTTGGAGCAGCAATTAAAATGATTGGCGAAACTCCTTATTTGGAATTCAAGGAAGAAAGAACCCAGGAAGAGACAAATGCTATTCTTGATCGTCAGAACAAAAATGACGAGAAAGCAAAGAATTTAGATCCATATTTCGAAGAGACATCCTTAACCGGCAGATATTTGAAAAGAGCCCAATTAGAGTTTAATCAAACCACGTATAAGCCGTATGTTGGATTAGAATTTACCGACGAAGGCGCAAAACTTTTTGGCGAAATTACCACGAGAAACGTAGGCAAAAGAGTGGCTATTTATTTAGACGGCGCGCCAATTACAACTCCGGTAGTTCAAGAGGCAATTACCAGCGGCAAAGCCCAAATAAGCGGGAATTTTACCGCCGACGAAGCAAAAAAAATGGTTGAGCGTTTAAATGCCGGCGCGCTTCCGGTGCCGATTACCTTAATTAGCCAAGAAAGCATTGGCGCTTCTTTGGGAAGCGTTTCTCTGGATAAAAGTTTGACAGCGGGATTGGCTGGCTTAATTGCCGTTGCCCTTTTCATGATTATTTATTATCGGAAAAATGGTTTATTGGCAGTAGTGGCTTTGTTAATTTATGTAATTTTAATTTTGGCAATTTTTAAAATAATTTCGGTGACTCTAACCTTGGCCGGTATTGCTGGCTTTATTTTGTCAATCGGAATGGCTGTAGACGCAAATGTTTTAATTTTTGAGAGAATGAAAGAGGAAAGAAAATCCGGTCGCGATTTCAAGTCTGCAATTGATGAAGGATTTAGAAGAGCGTGGCCATCTATTAGGGATGGGAATATTACAACTCTTGCCACGGCTGTAATTCTTTATCAATTCAGTACAGGTTCAATTAAGGGTTTTGCTTTAACCCTTTTCATCGGCGTTTTACTAAGTATGTTTACTGCCATTACAATTACTAGAATTTTCTTAAAATATGTTTATCGTTCATCGTAGAAAAATCTTTTATATTATTTCTGGAACACTGGCGTTAGCAAGCATTATGGCCGTAATTTTATGGGGCCTAAATTTTGGCATTGATTTTACGGGAGGAACCTTAATGGAGTTGCAGTTTACAAAAGACAGGCCCGCTAATCAAGAAATACAAAATCTTTTAAATGGCTTTAATTTGGGAGAAACAACGATTCAGCCCAGCGCGGAAAAAAATATGATAATAAGAATGAAAGATATTAATGAAGAGACGCATCAAAAAATACTTAGCGCCATTAACGGTAAATATCAAGTTGAAGAGTTGAGCTTTGAGTCGGTTGGTCCGGCAATTGGAAAAGAACTGAAAAATAAAGCAATAATCAGTGTTATATTAGGCGAACTTTTTATGATAATTTATTTATCTTGGGCATTCCGCAAGACATCATATGTAGTTAAATCATATAAATACGGAATATTGGCTGCCCTCTCATTGCTTCACGATATTGTAATTGTTACTGGGCTTTTTGCGGTGCTTGGTCATTTTTTGAATGTTGAAGTAGGAATTACTTTTATTGCCGCGCTTTTGACTATTTTGGGTTATTCGGTTAATGATACGATCGTGGTTTATGACAGAATCAGGGAAAATCTTTTGAGATTAAAAGAACGAGAAAGTTTTGAAGGATTGGTTGACAGAAGCTTAAAACAAACTTTTGCCCGTTCTATTAATACTACTCTTACGGTTCTTATATCTATTTTGGCTGTTTTGATTTTTGGAGGGGCATCGATAAAATATTTTATGCTGGCTTTATTCGTTGGTATTGCCAGCGGCGCTTATTCTTCGTTTCTCGCCAGCTTCTTATTGATAGATTGGGAGAAGTCAAAAGAACGCTAAAACACTTGACAAGGAATTGCGGTTATGCTACTATAATATAAGGTATAATAATAGTATATTAATTATATATAATATATACTCTCGGTTGGGGGAGAGAAAACCATGGCAACAAAAATTCAGTCAGAAGCTTCAAGGAGGGTTGAAGAACTTCTAAGTAAATTACCCAAAGAACGCTTTAGGGATGTTATAGAGCGCAGATTTGGATTAAAGGATGGTAATCGCGAGACCCTTGAAACAGTGGGGCAGGATTATGACATAACCCGGGAACGGGTTCGCCAAATAGAATCAGATGCTGTTAGAATTTTAAGCGAACGTCAGAATATCGCCATTTTAAAGCCGGTTTTTGAATATTTGGATCAATTTTTTGAAGAGCATGATTATTTGATAGGCGAGGAAAAACTTTTAAGAATAATTACCGATATTTTAGAACCCCACCCTTCTCGCTCTGCTATTTTATTTGTTTTAACTTTAGGTAAGCCATATCAAAGATTTGCCGAAAGCGATAAATTTTATCCTCATTGGGCAACTAAGAAAACTGCCAGAAAAAACATTGAAAAAATAGTGGATTATTTAATCCAATATTTAGACCAAAAAAAACAACCGCATAACCTAGATACGATTTTAAAGCTTGTTTCGGTTAAGCATGGCGATGCTTCCGATAATACAATTTTAAATGCTTTAGATATTGCCAAGTCTTTGAGCGAAAATGTTTTTGGCGAGTGGGGATTAAGCCATTGGCCGGAAGTTAATCCAAGAGGCGTAAGAGATAAGGCTTATTTGGTTTTACAAAGAGCTAGCGAGCCTCGCCATTTTTCCGAAATTACGGATTTAATTAACAAAGCAAATTTTTCATCCCGACAAGCCTTTTCTCAAACCGTTCACAATGAGTTAATCAAAGACGAACGATTTGTTCTTATTGGCCGGGGCACTTACGCTTTAGCCGAGTGGGGCTATGAGCCAGGAGTTGTTAAGGAGGTAATTGCCAAGCTTTTATCTGACGCAAAAAAGCCCATGTCAAAAGACGAGATTGTTTCGACAGTTTTAAAAATGCGGAAAGTTAAACCCGGCACGGTGATTATTAATCTTCAAAGCAATAAAGAATTTGAAAGGCTAGACGATGGACGGTATAAGTTAGTTAGTTAGAAAATGGAAATTAGTTGTATGGAGAATTTATGATTTTTATCAGTGCTTTTAAAATAGCGTTAGATATGCTAAAAGAGTATTGGTGGTTAATCGCACCAGTAGCTCTTTTTTTTATTTTTAGAGAACTTTGGTTAGATTATGTAGAGACGAAATATTTGAATACTCTAAAGTGGAAATTTCTCGAGGTTAAAATTCCAAAAGAAGTTTTAAAGACGCCCAAGGCAATGGAACAAATATTTGCCGTACTGCATGGCGTTGAGGATGAGCCGGATTTTATTGGAAAATGGTTCAAAGGCGAGGTTCCCGACTGGTTTAGTTTTGAAATTCTTGGCGACGGGGGCCAGGTTCGTTTTCTTATCAGAACACTTGAAGATTATAGAAATTTAGTCGAGGCTCAGATTTATGCCCAATATCCCGATGCCGAAATTATGGAAGTGGAGGATTGCGCCACGCTTATTCCATCAAAAATTCCGAGCAAAGAATACGATACTTGGGGAACCGAGCTGGTTTTAACCAAAGAAGACGCCTATCCAATTAGAACCTATCCTTATTTTTTCGAAGAAGCGAAAGAAGAAGAGCGAGTTGATCCTTTAGCGTCGCTTTCCGAAACTTTAAGTTATTTATCGCCGGGAGAGCATCTCTGGATTCAAATTTTGATTTCGCCCATTGACGAGAGCTGGAAAGAAGACGGAGAAAAATTAGTGGAAAAGCTGATTGGCAGAGAGGTAAAAAGCGGCAAGGGCGGAATGATCGTTGACGAAGCTCATGGTTGGGGTCAGGCTACAAAAGAAGTTGTGCACGAATTATTTTTTGGCGCCTTAAAACCAGGCGAAGAATTCAAGAAGTCAGCAGAAAATTCAATGACGCATTTAACCCCCGGCGAGCGCGATGTTGTTTCGGCTATTGAAGCAAATATTGCTAAATTAGGATTTAGAACAATAGTCAGATTTATCTATTGGGCAAAAACAGATATATTTTCCAGTGCAAATAAAGCATCGGTTCTCGGCGCCTTCAAACAGTTTAACAGTCTGAATTTAAATGGGTTTAAGACCAATAGCAGAATGAGTCCTAGTTCGGCTGGCGGATTATTCAAAAAAAGAAAAGAACTTTATAGAAAGATGAATGTTTTAAATAATTATAAAAAAAGATATTTTCCTTTTCGGGGTTTTTCCGGACGAGGTTTTGTTTTAAACACTGAAGAATTGGCAACTATTTATCACGTTCCAGGCAAGATCGTTGCAGCCCCAATGATGCCGAGAATTGAGGCAAAAAAAGGCGGGCCACCCAGTAGTTTGCCCGTAGAGCAATAACATAATATGGAAAATAGCGAGATTACAATTTTTGCAGAAACAAATTTCCGTAATAAACGGATAAGGTTTGGTATCAAAACCGATGATCGCCGGCGTCATCTTTATGCTGTTGGAAAAACAGGCATGGGCAAAACCGTGATGTTAGAAAATATGGCTATTCAGGATATTCAAAATGGACATGGAGTAGCCATAGTGGACCCCCACGGTGAATTCGCAGAAAGAATGCTCGATTTTGTTCCTCAAGAACGGATTAATGATGTAATTTATTTTAATCCTGCAGACATAGATTATCCCATTGCATTTAATGCCATTGAACAAGTGGCGCCAGAACACAGGCACTTGATTGCTTCTGGCCTAATGGGCGTTTTTAAGAAAATTTGGCCCGATGTTTGGAGCGCCAGAATGGAATATATTTTATACAATTCAGTCGCGGCCTTATTGGAATGCCCTGGCTCAACCCTGCTTGGTATCAATAGAATCTTGGCTGATAAAGAATACAGAAATAAGGTCATTGAAAAGATAGCCGACCCAACCATAAAATCATTTTGGGCAAATGAGTTTGCCAAATATCCCGACCGATTTAGGGAAGAAGCAGTTGCTCCAATTCAAAATAAAGTCGGTCAGTTTATTTCCGCGCCCCTAATCAGAAATATAATTGGTCAAACCACCACTGCATTTAATATTCGCGAGGCAATGGATCAGGGAAAAATTTTAATTGTTAATCTTTCAAGAGGAAAGATAGGAGAAGACGCCAGCCATCTTCTAGGCGCTTTAATTGTTACCAAGCTTCAGCTTGCTGCCATGAGCCGAGTTGATGTTCCGGAAGAGAAACGAAGAGATTTTTATTTGTATGTTGATGAATTCCAGCATTTTGCTACCGAGGCATTTGCCAATATTTTATCTGAGGCAAGAAAATATCATCTTTGTTTGATTTTAACTCATCAGTATATCACCCAAATGGACGAGGTGGTGAGAGATGCTATTTTTGGCAATATTGGAACTATTACTAGTTTCAGGGTTGGTGCAACAGATGCCGAATTTTTAGAAAAGGAATTTTTGCCTGAATTTACTGCTGATGATTTGGTTAATTTGTCAAAGTATAATGTTTATTTAAAACTGATGATTGACGGCGTTGCCTCAAAGGGTTTTAGCGCTTCTACCTTGGCTCCGTTTTCAAAACCAAGCGCAAGCCACAAAGAAAAAATTATTGCTGTTTCACGAGAACAATACGGAACAAAAAAAGAAATTATCGAGGAAAAAATTGCTAAATGGAGCGAGGCAGTGGCATTATCAGCCGTGGCAAAAGACAAGCCGTTTGAAGCAGTTTGTTCTTCCTGCGGCAAGCAAACAAGGGTTTCATTTCAACCAGACGGCGTTAGGCCAGTTTATTGTCCGAATTGTTTAGAAAAAACAAGAGCAGAAAAAGCTACCCCCGTTATACAAGAACGAAAACCCGCCGCAAGCGAGAGCATGCAGGCGGGCCCGCCTAAATCTGAAAGTTTTGGCGGGGAATTCCAATCATTTAAGAAACAAAGAAAAGAAGTAGATATTAAGGGATTAAGAGATGTTTTATCCGACTCTTTGAAAAAAGAAGAATAATTTTCAGGTTATATTTTATTGTTCAAAACAGAGAAATGCTCTCTGTTTTTTTGTTTTTAAATTTTTATGGTATTATAAGGATATATGAGTAATATAGAAGAGCTTAGGAAAGTTCGTATTCAGAAATTGAATAATTTAATAAAGGCCGGAATAAATCCTTATCCGGCCGAAGTTTTGCGTACGCATACCAATAAGGAAGCATTGGATGGTTTTAAGAAATTGACGAGCAAACGAATAATTTTGGTTGGCAGAATCCGTTCCATTAGAGAACACGGTGGTTCCACGTTTTGTAATATCGACGACGGCTCTGCTCAGATTCAGATTTATTTTAGGAAAGACAAAGTGGGCGAAAAAGAATATAAGTTATTTCTGGAGAACCTTGATATCGGCGACTTTATTGAAGTGACAGGAAAATTATTTTTAACCAAAAAAGGCGAAAAGACGCTGGAAGTTTTAAATTGGAAAATTATCAGCAAGGCTCTTTTGCCATTGCCGGTAGAATGGTATGGGCTGGAAGACATTGAAGAAAGATTTCGAAAAAGATATTTGGACTTGATTTTAAACAAGGAAATCAAAGAAAAATTCATCAAGCGCTCGGAAATTATTAAGAAAATCAGAAGATTTTTAGATGACGATGGATTTTTGGAAGTAGAAACGCCGATGCTTCAGGCAATGGCCGGCGGAGCGAAAGCCAAGCCATTCAAGACGCATTTGAATGCTTTGGATATGGATTTGCATTTACGCATTGCGCCAGAACTTTATTTGAAAAGATTGCTTGTTGGCGGGTTCGAAAAAATTTATGAATTGGGCAGAAATTTCCGAAATGAAGGAATGGACAGGGAGCATAATCCGGAATTTACAATGCTGGAATTTTACGCTGCTTATTGGAATTATGAAACAATGATGGATTTTACCGAGAAATTATTGAAATCGTTAGATAACAAAATTTTCAGAGGCAAATTTAAAAAAGTAGAATATAGCAAGGTTATAGGCAGCCAAGACGAAAAAGAAATTTTCGCCAAAATTAAAGAACCAACTTTTATTATTAATCATCCGGTTGAAATTTCGCCTTTATCTAAGAAACTTAATGATAAAAAAGTTGAGAGATTTCAGTTGATTGTTAACGGCTTGGAAATTGCCAATGGTTTTTCGGAATTGAACGACCCGATTGACCAAGTGGAAAGATTTAAGGCGCAGGAACTGGAAAGAAAAAAGGGCAGTGAAGAAGCGCATCAATTTGACAAGGATTTTATTGAGGCGTTGGAATACGGAATGCCTCCGGCAGCTGGTATTGGTATTGGCATTGATAGATTAGTAGTTTTATTAACCAATTCAAAAACATTACGGGAAATAATTTTATTTCCCACAATGAGACCAAAAAATGAATAGAGAAGAAGCGTTAAAATTAGTTCAAGAGAAAATACAAAATCAGAATCTGGTAAAACACTGCCTGGCTGCGGAAGTGTGTATGAAAGAATTGGCAAAATATTTTCAGGAAGATGAAGAAAAATGGAGGTTGACGGGTTTGCTTCACGATATTGATTACGAAGAAACAAAAAATGACCCCGATAGACATTCTATTCTTGGAGCTGAAATGTTGGAAAAATTGAGCATGGATAAAGAAATCGTTGAGGCAGTAAAAACTCATAACGAAGCCCATGGAATTGCCCCAGAAACCAGAATGGCAAAAGCGATTTTTTGCGTTGACCCGTTAACCGGATTAATTGTCGCTTCAACTCTCGTGCTTCCGAGCAAAAAAATTGCGGATTTAACTCCGGAAAATGTTTTAAATCGCTTTAAAGAAAAAGGGTTTGCCAAGGGCGCAAATCGGGAAATAATTTCTAAATGTGAAGAATTATTGGGATTAAAATTGGAACAATTCATTGAAATTTGCCTAAAAGCAATGCAAGGGATAAGTGAAAATTTGGGATTATGAAAAAATTATTAATTGCTACAAAAAATCCGGCAAAGATTGCCGAATATAGAATTATTTTTAAAGATTTGCCCCTAGAACTTATCACGCTAGGGGATTTAAACATTCATATAAGCGTCGAAGAAAATGGAGAAACATTTGAAGAAAACGCAATTAAAAAAGCCAAATTTTATTATAAATTAAGCGGATTGCCAACTTTAGCCGAAGACGGCGGGATCGAGATTGATTATTTAAATGGTGAACCCGGAGTTAAATCAAGGCGCTGGCCAGGATACGAGGCCTCGGATGAAGAGTTGATAAATATGACTTATGAGAAATTAAAAGGCGTGCCGCTCGAAAAAAGAAACGCACAACTTAGGGTGGTTATAGCTTTGGCAATAAATAGCGAGATTGAAACATCTGAAGGAGCTGTCCAAGGAATTATTTTAGAGAGACCGGTAAAAACAACTATTTCCGGATATCCTTTCAGGTCTGTGTTTTATATGCCAGCAATGAAAAAAGTTTTTGCCGAAATGACCGAGGAAGAAGAAATGCTGGTAAGCCACCGCAAAAAAGCAATTGAACAACTATTGCCGATAATTAAAAAAATGCTAAAATAGAAATATATGATAGACATTAAACTTATTCGCGAAAATTTGGATTTGGTAAAAAGGAAGCTTCAAGACAGGGGAGCGAAAGTTGATATTGACAGAATCGTAAATTTGGATAAAGAAAGAAGAAGATTGATTGCCGAAATTGAGAATTTAAAGGCAGAGAAAAACAAACTGACTGCCGCTGATGCCGTGAAGGGAAAAGAGATTAAAGAAAAAATTAAAAACCTCGAACCGGAATTGGAGAAAATTGAAAAAGAATTCAATAATTTAATGCTTAAAGTTCCAAACCTGCCGCTAGATGATGTTTGGGTTGGAAAAGATGCGCGGGATAATAAGGTAATTAAGAAAGTAGGGGCGGTCCCGTCTTCGCCAAAGGCTACGGCGGGTAAAAAAGATTATTTAGAAATCGCGGAAAAATTGGATATTATTGACGTTGACCGGGCGGCTAAGATTTCCGGTGCTCGGTTTGGTTATTTAAAGGGAGGAGCAGCGCTTTTAGAGTTCGGATTAATCCAGCTGGTTGTTGATGTTTTGACAAAAGAAAAATTTATCCCGGTTTTTCCGCCAGTAATGATAAAACCTGAAATGGCAGCCGGAATGGGATATTTGGAGCAAACAGGAGACGAAGAAGCTTATTTTATTGAAAAAGACAAGCTCTATTTAGTGGGAACTGCCGAGCAATCTCTTGGCACTATGCATGCCAATGAAGTTTTTAATGAGAAGGAGTTGCCGCGAAGATATGCTGGTTTTTCAACCTGCTTTAGAAGAGAAGCGGGTTCTTATGGTAAAGATACCAAAGGAATATTGCGGGTTCATCAGTTTGATAAATTTGAAATGTTTATTTTTTCTAAGCCAGAAGATTCAACTAAAGAACATAAACTTCTTTTATCTTTGGAAGAAAAATTAATGAAGCTTTTGGAAATTCCTTATAGGGTCGTCCAGTTATGTACGGCTGATTTAGCTGCGCCGTCAGCCTCTACTTATGACATTGAAGCCTGGATGCCGGGACAGGGTGATTATCGGGAAACCCATTCAACCTCTAACTGCACTGATTTTCAAGCCCGCAGATTAAATATTCGTTATAAAACAAAGGATGGCAGAATTAATTTTGTTCATACATTGAACGGCACGGCTTTTGCTATGGGGAGAACCATTATTGCCATTATTGAAAACTATCAGCAGAAAGACGGTTCAATTAAAGTTCCCGAAGTCCTTCAGAAATATATAAAAATAAAAGAAATAAAATAGTCTATGCACAAAACATGGGTTGAAATAAATAAAAAAGCTCTTCAAAATAATATCCGGCAGTTTCAAGAATTGATTGGCAAGCATGTTCAGTTGATGGCCGTAGTAAAGGCGAATGCTTATGGGCATGGATTGGTTGAAGTGGCAAAAATTGTAGTAAAGTCGGGCGTGCCGTGGCTAGGCGTAGATTCGATAGACGAGGCAATAGAGCTAAGAAAAACGGGGATGAAGACCCCGATTTTAATATTGGGCTATACTTTAATTTTCAGGTTAAAAGACGTGATTAAATATGACCTAAGGCAGGTAGTTTATAATAGAGAGACAGTTGAAGAGTTAAGAAGACAAGCGATGAGAGGCAAGAAAAAAATAAAAGTGCATTTAAAAGTAGAAACAGGGACATCACGCCAGGGACTGGAAAAAGAAGAGCTTTTAAAATTTGCAAAATTTATAAAAAAATACCCACAAATTGAAATTGAGGGAATTTATACCCACTTTGCAAACATTGAGGACACTACAGACCATGGTTATGCAAAAATGCAACTTAAAAAATTCAAACAAGCAGTTGAACTTTTGGAAAAAAACGGCATTAAAATTCCAATAAAACATACTGCTTGTAGCGCGGCAACAATTTTATTTCCGGAAACTTATTTTGATATGGTAAGACTGGGAATAAGCATGTATGGACTCTGGCCATCAAAAGAAACTTTTGTTTCGGCTAAAGAAAAAAACAGAAAATTAAAATTAGAGCCGGTTTTAAGTTGGAAAACAAAAATTGCTCAGATTAAAAAGATTAAAGCCGGAACCTCAATCAGTTATGGGCTTACCGAAAGAGCGTCGCAAGATTTGAAAATCGCAGTTTTGCCTATTGGTTATTTCGATGGCTATGACAGGAAACTTTCGGGCATTGCCAATGTTTTAATCAAGGGAAAAAGATGTAAATTATTGGGCAGGGTTTGTATGAACATGATGATGGTTGATGTTAGCCATATTAAAAATATTAAATTAGAAGACGAGGTTGTCATACTTGGGAAACAAGGGAGTGAAATGATTTCCGCCGAAGAACTTGCACAAAAAATAGGGACAATAAATTACGAAGTCGTAACCAGAATCAACCCATTAATTCCGAGAATAACAGCATGAAAAGCCAAGCGAAATATAGCGTGGGATATCAGCCTCGATTATATCCCAAGGATTATAGGGCTAAGGAGAAAAACTCTCGGAAGCGGATGATATTTTTTATTTTAATTTTGTTTTTCATTTTAGCTTTGGGATATTTTTTATTTTTTTCGCCGATTTTTAAAGTTAAAGAAATAAAAATTTCCGGAAGCAGAGCAATCGGCAGTGACGCCATTTATCAATATTTAAATGATTTTCGTTTTAAAAAAGTTTTAATATTTTTTAATCGGGACAATATTTTTTTATTAACCAAAAGCAAATTGAAAAATATTTTGATTGATAGATTTCCCAGAATATTGTCAATTCAAATTAACAAGGACATATTTAAAAAAAATATCAGTATTCAAATTACCGAGCGCAAAGAAGTGGGAATATATTGCCAAGCGCAAAATCTTAGCGAAGAAATTCTTGAGGGGTGTTATTATATTGATGGTGAGGGAGTGATTTTTGAAGAAGCGCCACAAACTAGCGGAACCCTGATTTTGGTGATAAAAGATTATTCTGGCAAAGAGATTAAAATACGAGACAGCGCTATTGATAAAGAGCTAATAGTAAAATTTATTGAACTTCGAGACATTTTGTCTTCTCAGTTTAGTCTTAAAGCCCTTGATTTTGTAATCGAAAAAGATGGCACAAAGGATTTTAGGCTAGACACTAATGAGGGATGGTATATTCTTTTTGATGGTTCTCGCGATTTGGAAAGCCAGATTATGGCATTGCGCTTAGTTTTGGAGGAAAAAATCAAAGAGGCAAGAAAAAATTTGGAATATATTGATTTAAGAATAGAGAACAGAGTATATTATAAATAATATGTCATTTTCTGTTGGTATAATCGGATTGCCAAATGTTGGCAAATCAACTCTTTTTAAGGCCTTAACTCAGCAAGAGGTTGATATTTCCAATTATCCTTTCTGCACCATCAATCCGAACGTTGGGATAGTTCAAGTTCCGGACGAACGCTTGCTAAAAATCGCTGAAATAGTTCAACCGAAAAAAGTTACGCCAACGATAATTGAATTTGTTGATATTGCCGGCTTGGTTAAGGGCGCCCACAAAGGCGAAGGATTGGGCAATCAGTTTTTAAGCCATATTCGGGAAGTGGATGCTATTTTACACATTGTGAGAAATTTTCCCGACAAAGACATAAAACACGTTGGAGACAGCATAGAGCCGCAAAGAGACATTGATATTGTTAATACGGAACTTATGATGAAGGATTTGGAAACTATTGAAAATTATTGGGAAAAAATTATTAAAGAAGCCAGGTCTGGCAACAAAGAACAAATCAAAGAAGTTGAGATTCTTTCTAAAATTAAAGACGGCTTAAATAAAGGAAGTTTGGTTTCCAGTATTGGTTTAAGCGAGAAAGAAAGAGTATTAGTTAAACATCTGAACTTTTTAACTTCTAAGCCAATAATTTATATATTAAATATCAAAGAAAGCGACAATGTGCCGGAGGTATTGAAATCATTGCCGCAAAACACCCTGCCCATTGATTTAAAGATAGAATTAGAATGTACCGAACTTTCGCCGGATGAAATAAAAGAACTGAATCTAAAGTCTCGGCTCGACGTTTTAATTAAAACTTGTTATAAAATTCTTGCTCTTATTACGTTTTACACAATTAAGGGAGGAGAAGAAGCAAGGGCCTGGACCGTTAAAGAGGGGGCTAAGGCGCATGAGGCTGGAGGCGTTGTGCACACTGATTTTAAAGAAAAATTTATTCGAGCCGAAGTAATAAATTATACAGAATTATTAAAAGTTAAATCTTGGGCAGATGCCAGATCTCGGGGCTGGATAAAAACAGAAGGAAAAGATTATGTAGTAAAAGACGGCGATATATTGGAATTTAAAATTTAAACATTGACCGATTTTAACTAGTTTGTTAACATGGAGATAATATGAACGAAGACCAAAGACAATACGAGCTTATGTTTATTCTTTCTCCAGAACTTGAAGAGAAAGATATTGCGTTGTTTCAAGAAGAAATTAGGCACAGCATAGAAGGATTAAGTGGCAACATAACGAAACAAGAGAAGCCAGAAAAACGAAATTTGTCTTATTTAATTAAGAAATGCAGTTCGGCTTATTATCTGATAATAAATTTTTTAATTGCCCCCGACAAATTAAACGACTTATCGGCAAGCTTAAAACACAACAAAAACATACTCCGTTATATTCTTGCTTTTAAAGAAGAATTGGCCGCACCTAAAATCAAGAAAGAAACCTTGAAAAAGCCCGAGCGGCAAACAGAGGCAGAGGCTACGGAGGCGCCGCCTTTAACAGAGAAAAAAGAACATAAAACAACTAAACTAGAGGATATTGACAAAAAATTGGAAGAAATATTAGGGATATAATAATTAAGACTACAAAAATATATGAATTTAAATAAAGCTTTTATACTTGGTCGATTAACCCGTGATCCAGAAGCAAGAGCGCTGCCAAACGGAAAGCCGGTATCGAGTTTTAGCATTGCCACAAATCGGGTTTGGACCGATTCTCAAAGTGGAGCAAAGCAAGAGCAGGCCGAATTTCATAATATTGTTGCTTTTGGCAGATTGGCCGAAATCTGCAATCAATATTTAACCAAGGGGCAGGTTGTTTTTATTGAAGGCAGAATTCAAACTCGTTCCTGGCAAGATCCAAATGGTAATCGAAGAAACCGTACTGAAATCGTTGCCGGAAATATGCAAATGGGAGCTAAGCCCGGAGCTCGAGAGGGAGTGGAACCCAATGAATCGTCCGAACCTATTCAGGAAGTATCGTTAGACGAAGACGAAGAAGCCCCTGAAGAAAAGCCGAAAGGCAAGAAAGGGAAAAACAAAGAGGATAGCTCTGGAGAGGGTGAAATCGACGTAAAAGATATACCTTTTTAATGATATGGAATGTTATTTTTGTCGACACAATAAAAAAGAGATAGACTGGAAAGACGCAGATTTGCTGGGTAAATTTATTAGTGCTCAAGCAAAAATAAAGCCGCCAAGAAGAACCGGCACCTGCGCAAAACATCAAAGAATAATAGCAAAAGCAATCAAAAGAGCCAGAATTGCCGGACTTTTGCCGTTTGTGAGATAAATTTTCAAAAATCTGATTTCAAAAAAATTGCCCATCTGGGCAATTTTTGTTACAATAAAAATATGCCAGAAATAAATAAATCAATGTTTAGGGAATATGATATTCGGGGAAGAGTGAATAATCGGGAACTCAACGAAAAAACCATGGAACTCATTGGTAAGGGCTTTGGCACTTATTTGGGGCGACGAGGAATTAAAGATATAGTTGTCGGCTACGATTTTCGTTCTTATTCCGAGAGGTTAAAAGATGCCTTGGTTCGCGGTCTGGTTTCAACCGGCGCCCACATTATAGATTTAGGAATGGTTTTAACTCCAATGTTTTATTATTCCCAATATAATTTTAGAGTAAGGGGCGGAGCAATGGTTACGGCCAGCCACAATCCAAATGGTTGGAGCGGAGTTAAATTGGCTTCCGATTTTTCAAAAACCTTAGCTGGCGATGAAGTAAAAGAAATTTATTTTATTATTCAAAAAGGAGATTTTAGAATAGGACAGGGATTGATTAAACGAGATCATTTTAGCGAGCATATAAAAGATATTTATACTGAGGCTGTAACGCGGAGAGTGAACATAAAAAAACCATTAAAAATAGTGATAGAGTGCGGCAATGGAACAGCTAGTTTTTTTGCTCCAAATATTTTGAGGAAAACAGGTTGCGAGATAGTCGAGACTTTTTGCGAGCCCGATTGGACATTTCCTCATCATGTGCCGGATCCGGAATCCAAAAAAGCAAAAGAAGCGCTTGCTGAAAAAGTAAAGAAAGCAAAAGCAGACTTGGGAATTTCTTTTGATGGAGATGGCGATAGACTGGGCGTGGTTGACGAGAAGGGAAATAATGTTTGGAGCGATAGACTTTTAATTTTGATGGCTCGCCAGGTTTTAGAAAGGCATCCGGGCGCAAAAATAGTTTTTGATGTAAAGTGCACCCAAGCTCTGCCCGAAGATATAAAAAATCATGGCGGCATTCCCATAATGTGGAAAACCGGGCACTCATATATAAAACGTAAAATGCAGGAAGAGGGTGCGGCCTTAGGCGGCGAAAGAAGCGGGCATTTTTGTATCACTGATAATTGGTATGGGTTTGATGATGCTATTTTCGCTTCTTTAAGGTTAATCGAATATTTATCAGGGCAGAACAAACCACTTTCCGAAATATTAAAAACGATTCCGTTTTACGATTATATAATTTCTCCGACCATTTATATTCCTTGCCCCGATGATAAAAAATTTGAAATCGTTGATGTGCTGGTCCAAGATTTTAAAAAAGAATATGGCCAAAAAAACGTGATAGACATTAATGGCGCAAGAGTTAATTTTAAAGATGGCTGGGGTTTAATTAGGGCATCTTCTACCGAGCCAGCTTTAACTGTGATTATTGAAGCAAAAAATCAGGAGAAATTAGAGGAGATTAAAAATATTTTTAGAACAAAGCTTAGCAAATATAAAGAAGTAAGCAAAAAATGGAAAAATGAGTAATAAAAATATGATTGGAGTTTTTGATTCAGGGTTTGGGGGATTAACAATTCTAAAAGGGATTGTTAAATTTCTTCCCAAATACGATTATATTTATTTAGGAGATAGCGCTAGAACTCCTTATGGAAACAGGTCGCAAGACCTTATTTTTGAATTTACCAAAGAGGCAGTTGATTTTCTTTTTAGGGCCGGTTGCCAATTGATTATTTTGGCATGCAATACTGCTTCGGCCGAGGCCTTGCGTAAGATTCAGCAAGAATGGTTGCCACTCCATTATCCCGAAAGAAGGGTTTTGGGTGTAATCAAGCCAACGGTTGAAGAAGCGGTGAAACTAACAAAAAATAATAAAATTGGCGTAATTGGCACCGAGGGCACTATTTCATCGGGCGCCTATGCTAAAGAGATTAAAAACTTGAATCCGAAGATCGAAGTTTTTCAAAAGGCTTGCCCGCTTCTTGTTCCGATAATTGAAGCAGGAGAGCATAATTGGGAAGGAACAAATTTAATTTTAAAAAAATATTTAACGCCGCTATTAAAAAATAAAATAGATACTCTGATTTTAGGCTGTACTCATTACCCGATTATTAAAAATAAAATTAAAAAATTTACCGGGAAAATCCGATTAGTTTCCCAAGAAGAAATTATCGGTCCAAAATTAGCAGATTATTTAAAATGGCATCCGGAGATAGAAAAAAAACTTTCCAAAACAAATAAAAAAATCTTTCTGACTACGGATTTAACAGAAAGATTTGAGAAACTCGGCAGCCAATTCTTGGGCCAAAAAATTTCCTCAAAAGTTATTCAATTATAATAATCCCATTTTTATTTTAACTTCTTTTATTGTTTCTGTAGCGATTTTTTGGGCTTTTTTTTGACCCTCGGCTAAGATTTTTTCAATCAGCCGGGGATTTTTTTCTAATTCTTTTCTTTTTTCCTGAAATGGTTTTAATCCTTTAATAATCACTTCCGCCAAATCTTTTTTAAATTCAGCATACCTGCCCGCCTGGGTGGGGCCCTTGTTTTTATATTTTTTCTCTATGTCGGCAATAGATTTTTTTGAGAATAGATGATAAATGGTCAGTAAATTAGAAATTGCTGGTTTATTCTGTTCGTCAAATTTTATTTCTTTTCCCGAATCGGTCACGGCGGTTTTAATTTTTTGCCGGATTGCTTCCGGCGAATCCGATAAAGCAATATAACTTTGCGGCCCAAGCGATTTGCTCATTTTTGTATTTGGGTCAGTTAAAGACATAATCCTAGCTCCAATTTTTGGCAATTGTGTTTTTGGCTCGGGAAAAGTTTCTCCGAATCTACTGTTGAATTTTCTCGCCAAAGTCCGCGTCAATTCCACGTGTTGCGTCTGGTCTTCTCCAACCGGAACAATTTCGGTTTTATATAAAAGAATATCAGCCGCCATTAAAACCGGATAAGCAAATAGTCCGGCATTGATATTCTCTTTATTTTGGCGCGCTTTTTCTTTAAACTGAGTCATGCGTTCCAACTCACCCATTGGCGCCAAGGTTTCTAAAAGCCAGGTCAATTCTGCATGCTCTTTTATGTGCGATTGAACAAAAATTATTGATTTTTTTGGGTCAATCCCGGCCGATAGATAATCAATGGCGGTTTCGAAAATATTTTTTTGCATTTCTTTCGGGTCATAAGAAGCAGTAATTGCGTGCAAATCAACAATGCCAAGAATACAAGTATTCTTTTTTTGTAACTCTATCCATTGTTTTATCGCTCCAAAGTAATTTCCAACATGGATTACGCCGCTTGGTTGTATTCCGCTAAAAATTTTCATAGATTTATCTTATTTTTGAGCCATTTGGCACTTGTTTGTCCGGATGCAACAGTATTGCCTTGTTGTCTATATCAACCGCTAAAATCATTCCTTGGCTTTCGATGCCGCGGAGTTTTTTTGGCTCTAAATTGGTTAAAATCGGAATTTGTTTTCCCTCGAGTTCCTCGGGATTATAATCTTGAGCAATTCCTGCGATAATTATCCGTTTTTCTTCGCCGAGATCTACTACTAATTTCAATAATTTATCCGCACCTTCTACTTTTCCCGCTTCTAATATTGTTCCAATTCGAATATCCAATTTATTAAAATCTTCAAAATTTATCATAACAATTTGATTATACTATATTTATTCTCAAAATAAAAGAAAAAAGGTGGCGCAAGATTGATTTCTCGCATCACCTTTTTATTTTTATTTCTAGAATTGCCTAACGAGCGTCCCTTTTTTTGCCGCTTTCACGACGGCAGGATTAGATGCACATATAACAATACATACATTGAATCCATTGATGGTTTTGAACCATTCTTTCCTGTAAGTTTTCCCGCAACAATCGCATTTTATCTGTTCTTTAATCATCTGAAAATTAGACATAATATCCTCCACTTATTACGAATGTCAAAAAACGACAATTAATTAAATAAACTGTTCTTATTGTAGAACAGTTTATTGTAGCATGGGTAGGCTATCTCCGTCAAGTATGGGCGAGAGAGGATTTGAACCTCCACGAGATTACTCTCACTAGCCCCTGAAGCTAGCGCGTCTGCCAATTCCGCCACTCGCCCTCATCGTAATTTTTTCTTAAATTCTTCGACCGTTTTTACCGGAGTGGGGTCAGTTTCGTATTCCAGGGCTAGATAATAAGATGCCCAAAGGCTTATTAAAATCGTGGAAAATATTTTCGTTACAAGATTTTGACTCTGGATATCAACGCTACTGACATCAAGCCCTTTTTCTTTTAGTAGTTTTCCGGTTACTGCCATGCGTTTTAAAATTCTTTGGTGATCAAGCTTTTTGTCTCTTAAAATAATTATATGGAAATTACTTTTAACTTTTGACCTGCCTGCCGGTAGGCATGGCTTTGGACTTTGAATTTCTTGAAATCCTTCCATTTCATTATGATTTAATTCCGGAAAGTAATTCCAAAAAGCCGGGGATTTGGAATTTTCATTAAAGTTGATTTTCCAAATTTGAGCCAGAGCCTTGAATTTATCCGACGCATAGATTATTGGAATGCGGCCCTTGATTTTTTGAGCTATTTTCTTGCCTTGATTTTCCAGGGTTTTTGATTTGAGAGTTTTTTCCATGGCCAAAATATCATTATCCAAATCCTTAATAATATTGGAATTTGACAAGATTTTTATAATTGCACCAAATTGATAGCCAATTGCAGAACGAGGCTGGATTTTTAAAGGCGAAAGTTTAACAAAGGGAGTTTTATCTTTTTGGCAAAGCTCTATTAATTTTCCGCCGTTAGCGATACCAATGATCGTTAAGTTTCGTTTTTTAGCTTCTTCGTAACTGGAAATTGTTTCTTCTGTATTTCCGGAGTAGGAGATAGTAAATATTAAAGCTCGAGAACTAACTCGAGCAGGCAAGCCATAGCTTTTATGAATTTTAATTGCTACAGGCCATTCATAGAAATTTCTTAGCATTTTTAGAATTTCAGCCGGCAAGGCCGAACCTCCCATACCGCAAAAAATCAATTGATTAAAATCACCGTCAACTTTTACATTTTGCGCCACAGTTAAACCAATCCGAAACTGTTTCGGAAAATCCATGATTACTTTGTGCATATTTGATTTATCCATTTTGCTTTTCATATTTTATTTCTTTACTCTTTTGGTATGCATATACCAATTTTCAATTCCAGAAAATCGTTTTGATGGCACGGAAATACTTTTTATTTCAATGCCTTTTATTTTTTTACTCACCGGATAAAGATAATATGGATTATACAAGAAAACCACCGGAGCATCTTCAATAATCAGGTTTTGGAATTCTTGATATTTTTCTTTTCTTTTTTCCGGATCTACGGTTGCGCGGATGCTGAGTAAAATTTTATCAACCTCGCTATTGTCATAAAGCGCCAAATTTAATCCAGGGTCTCGTTTTTGA
>Ga0315297_10000308_pt1 | contig 27906 bp, 16 predicted proteins | sample YL17G15_0_MG_FD_203628 | JGI IMG/M metagenome (GOLD analysis project Ga0315297, IMG submission 203628) | Sediment microbial communities from Yellowstone Lake, YNP, Wyoming, USA - YL17G15_0 | ecosystem: Environmental > Aquatic > Freshwater > Lake > Sediment | place: USA: Wyoming | collected...
ACACGTGGATGGATACCATGCGCTGCTGGCGCTTGAGGAAGCTGGGGCACACGTTGAATACCTGCACCAGCACGGCAGCCTGCGAATTGTCAACCTGGACGAATTGGGGTCGATTGACTGCCCTGCCCTCACGCTCTACCAAAGTTTAAACCGTCAGGTACCTGGGAAAATCATGTAAAAAGACAAATCGAGGCTCGATAAAGATCTGATGACATTTGCAAAAGGAAAGCAGCCGGTCGGAATAGAAATTGTTCAACTTGAATCTGTTGCTGTAACCCTGCACCAAAAGGAGGACCCATGTATTCTTTCGAACCATCTGAAGAACAAAAAATGCTGATCGATGCCATAAGCCGCTATGCAACCAACGACCTACGGACAGCCGCACACGATGCAGAGGAGAATAAAGAACTGCCACCAAAGTTAATCAGCAAAGGGTGGGAACTGGGTGTTCTGCAGGCCTCCATCCCGGAAGTGTACGGGGGTTTCGGGGAACGTTCTGCCGTGACCGGGGCATTGGCTGCAGAAGAATTGGCCTGCGGTGACCTGGCTGGGGCGTTGGCGGTGGGGACCCCGGGCATATTTGCGCTGCCGATCCTGCTGATTGGTAGCGAGGAGCAGAAGAAAAAATTCCTGCCACCGATCAGCGCGGGGGATTGGAAACCCTTCACCGCGGCACTCATCGAACCCGCTTTTGACTTTGATCCAAATGCAATGAAGACAACTGCCAAGCCTGAAGGCAGCGATTACATCTTATCAGGTGAAAAGACGATGGTGCCTTTTGCCGACAAAGCCGAGACGATGATCGTGTACGCCAGGCTGGAACAATCAACCCGGGCTTTCATTGTTCCCAGGGGAGCACCGGGGATGAAGTTGGGGGAGGAACGGGAGAAATTCATGGGATTAAATGCCATCCCGTTTTTTAAGGTTACGCTGGAAGGTGTGAAAGTCCCAAAAGATAGTCTACTGGTAGGAGATTTTGCTCCGGTGCTGAATGCCAGCCGGGTGGCGACCGCGGCGATGGCCCTTGGGGTGGCAAAAGCGGCGTTCGGATATGCACGCGATTATGCCAAGGATCGCGATGTATTTGGAGTGAAGGCAGCTCAGAAACAAGCCATCGCTTTCATGCTGGCCGAGATGGCAACTGAAATAGAAGCCATGCGCCTGCTGGTGTGGGAAGCAGCCTGGACGATCGATAAAAATAAAGAAGATTCCGGACAGAAAGCCTACCTGGCGGTGACCGGGGTGATCGACATGGTGATGATGGTCACCGACCGCGCCGTGCAAATACTGGGGGGACATGGATACATCCGCGAACACCCGGTCGAATTGTGGATGCGCAATGGACGCGGGTTCGCCAGCTTCACCGGGCTCGCCATGGTGTAGAGCCAAAGGAGGATTGCTATGATCGACTTTGAAACCCCCGAAAAAATTGTCGGTACAAGGCTGGTCGTCGAGACGGTGGCGGTAAACATGATGCGCCCGGTTTCGCGCTATTTCGACGAACACGAACACGAGATCCCCTGGGATTACATCAATTTCATGCATACTGCCACAAAGGCGATGGGCGGCGCCTCCATGGCACCGGGGGAGGGAAAAAAGGAAGGTCCGCGCTTCGGCTTTCAACGCCTGGCAGTGATGGTGGAGATGCTTTCCTGGGGCGATGCTGGAATCTATCTCGATACACCCGGCGGGATGCTGGGATCGGCGGCAGTTTCGGCAACCGGTACCCCCGAACAAAAGGAACGTTTCCTCAAGCGCTTTCGCGGGGATACGCCGGTCTTCGATGCAATGTGCATGACCGAACCGCACTGCGGCTCAGACACCTCCGCCATCCGCACTTCGGCAGTGCTGGACAAGGCGGGAAACGAGTGGGTGTTGAACGGCGAGAAGATCTTTGTCACCGCGGGGCACAAGGCCATGCTCGACTCGGAAGGTTTTATCGTCGTCTGGGCGACCATCGACCCATCCGCGGGAAGAGCGGGAATGCGTCCATTCGTGGTGGAGGCCAAGACACCCGGCTGCCAGGTCACGAAGATGGAACACAAACTCGGCATCCGGGCAAGCGACACGGTTTCCATCGTCCTGCAGGACTGCCGCATCCCGTTCGAAAACATCCTGGGCAGCCCTGAGGTGGTCACCGATAAAGCCTCCACCGGTTTCAAGGGGGCGATGGCAACCTTCGATGCCACCCGGCCGATCGTAGCCGCACAAGCCATCGGTCTGGCGCGCGCCACGCTGGAATTGCTCAAGGAGATGCTGGCAGAACGTGGTGTCACCATCCGATATGGGCTGCCCCGGCAGAAGTTGACCTCCATTGAAAAAGACGTGATTGATATGGAGATCCAACTGCGTTCCGCTTGGTGGTTGGTGCTCAAAGCGGTCTGGATGATGGACAACGGCAAACCGAACTCCCTTGAATCTTCGATGTCGAAGGTGCGCGCCGGTGACGTGGTAAACAGGATCACCCAGAAAGCCGTGGAGATCATGGGACCTCTCGGTTACAGCCGCGAGTTCCTGCTGGAAAAGTGGTTCAGGGATGCCAAGATCAGCGATATTTATGAAGGCACCGGGCAGATTAACCGGTTGGTGGTTGCGCGGCAAATATTGGGTTACCGCTCGAGCGAGTTAAGATGATATTTCGTTCACCCTGTGCAATCCCCCAGATGGGCATGCGCAGGGGCTGACGATAGCGAGGAGGACAAATGAGCTACAAAATTCATTCCACCGTGGTTGTCGGTGCTGGGACAATGGGTGCAGCCCTTGCTGCTCACCTTGCCAATATTGGCGTTCCAGTCACACTGCTGGACATCGTCCCCGACAAACTAAAACCTGAGGAAGAGGCGGCGAAACTGAAGTTAACTGACAGGGCGGTGCGCAACCGCATTGTCAACGAAGGCTGGGATCGGTGCGTCAAGGCGCGTCCCGCCAACCTGATGGCGCCCGACTTGGGGACCCTGGTCAAATTGGGAAACCTGGAGGATGATTTTGATGTCATTGGTAAGGCGGATTGGATCGTTGAGGCCATCGTCGAAAACCTGAAAATCAAGCAGGACCTGATGAAGCGCATAGACGCGGTCCGCAAGCCGGAAGCCATCATTACAACAAACACCTCCGGCATACCGATCGGTGAAATTGCCGAAGGCCGTTCAAAGGGTTTCAAGCAGCACTTCCTGGGGACGCATTTCTTCAATCCGCCGCGCTATTTAAAGCTGCTGGAGATCATCCAGACGAGCGACACCCTGCCAGCGGTGATCAAGTTCATGGCCTGGTTCGGCGAGTTCCGGCTGGGCAAGGGGATAGTCCTGTGCAAGGATACGCCCAACTTCATAGGCAACCGGCTGGCTTTTGGGACCGGAGCGTTCGCTTTGAATTACATCCTCGAAAACGGGTACAGCGTGGACGAAGTGGATGCACTCACCGGTCCGTTGATGGGACACCCCAAAACCGCCACATTTCGATTGATCGACCTGGTGGGTGTGGATGTGTGGGAGCATGTGGGCACGAACCTGAGGGATGCCATCCCGTACGACAAGGTTGCCATGCCATCCCTGACAGCCAAAAAGCCAAACAACCTGGTGCATGCCATGGTCGAACGTGGCTGGCTGGGCAACAAGACCAAGGTCGGTTTCTACAAGGAAGTCCGCACCGAGGAGGGCAAAAAGGAATTCTGGTCACTCGACTTGAAAACACTGGAGCATGCCACGCCGTCCAAGCCGCGTTTCGACTCGGTCGGAAAAGCCAAGGACCTGGAGAGGCTGGGAGATCGATTAAAGGTGTTTTTTGCGGAATCCGACCGGGCTGCAGAACTGATCAAAGCTCTGACCTTCCAGGGGCTGCAGTATGCCTCGGTAATCATCCCAGAAGTGGCGGACACACCCAAACCGGTGGATGACGCGGTAAGATGGGGGTTCATGCACGAGGCAGGCCCATTCGAAATCTGGGACATGCTGGGGGTTAAGGAAACATCCCGGTTGATGAAAGCCGCGGGGTATCCACCAGCCGGGTGGGTGGCGAAAATGCTCAAAGCCGGGTGTCAATCGTTTTACAAGTACAAAGGTGACACCAAGGTCGGGGTCTATGATGCAAGCCGGGAGAAATATGTCTCCATCCCCAAAACCCCGGGATTGATTGTGCTTGGTGAATTAAAAAAGGCAAAAAAGGTGATCAGCGAAAACCCGGGGGCCACACTTTACGATATCGGTGACGGGATCGCGCTGGTCGAGTTTCACACCAAAATGAATGCCCTGGACGGTGAGATCTTCACGATCGTCGATGAAGCCCTCGACCGGGCTGAAAAGGAATTCGATGGATTGGTGATCGGCAACGAGGGCGAACATTTCAGTGCCGGGGCGAACATCGGCCTAATCCTGATGGGAGCCAAGTCGCAGCAATGGGACATGCTTTCAGAGGTGGTGAAGCGATTCCAGAACCTGAACATGCGCATCCGGTATTTCCCAAAGCCGGTGGTGATCGCCCCGGCGGGATTGGCGCTGGGAGGTGGATGCGAGATCAGCATGCACGGCAGCCGTGTGGTTGCGGCGGCGGAGACATATATCGGGCTGGTCGAACTGGGCGTGGGGGTCATCCCCGCCGGGGGGGGAACCAAAGAATTGTTACGTCGAATCGTAAACCCGGGCATGCGTTTTACGGGGGTCGACATCTTCCCCTTCCTTCAACGAGTCTTCGAGCAAATCGGGCAGGCCAAGGTGGCCACCAGCGCAGAAGAAGCCCGCCAGATGGCAATCCTGGGTCCGGCAGACAGGGTGGTTGTCAATCGTGAACACCTGCTTACGGAAGCCAAGCGGGAGGCGATGCACATGGCAGCCGCGGGTTATCATCCGCCCGCACCGGAACTCATCTATGCCGGGGGACGAGAGTCCCTGGCAGCCCTTCGGATCGGTGCCTGGACGTTCAAAGAGGGCAGGTACATTACCGAGTATGAAGGAGTTATCGCCGGCAAACTAGCCAATGTGATGGCAGGTGGTGACCTGAGCCGCGCGACCTGGGTAAGCGAGCAATACATCCTCGATCTTGAATGCGAGGCCTTCCTGTCGCTGTGCGGGGAGGAAAAAACACAGGCGCGCATGTTCAACATGCTTCAGACCGGAAAGCCGTTGCGCAATTAGGAGGCACGAATGACACGCGAAGCTGTAATCGTTTCTGCTGCACGCACTCCAGTGGGAAAAGGTAAACGAGGCGGATTGGCGACCGTACGCCCGGACGAACTGGCAAGCGCGGTGGTAAAAGCCCTGCTTGAGCGGACACCGGTGTTGAATCCCAAAGAAATTGACGATGTCATCCTGGGATGCGCCTTTCCGGAAGGCGAACAAGGCTTGAACATGGCACGCATGGTGGCACTGCGCGCCGGCCTGCCAGACACGGTGCCAGGGGAGACCATCAACCGCTACTGCTCATCGGGAGTCCAGAGCATCGCCCATGCGGCACATGCCATCCTGGCCGGCCAGATTGAGGTGGCCATCGCGGGAGGGGTCGAGTCGATGAGCATGGTGCCCATGATGGGTTATAAATTCTCGGTCAACCCATACTTTGCAGCCGAGCTGCCGCACTATTACACGAACATGGGTCTGACTGCCGAGAATGTGTCGGTGAAATACAAGATCAGCCGGGAGGATCAGGATGCCTTTGCACTGCGCTCCCACCAACATGCCGCGGCTGCGGTCAATTCAGGAAAATTCGACCCGGAATTGGTGCCAATCGATGTGGAATTAAAGGAATTGGGAACGGATGGGAAACCAGTGACGAAGAAATTCACGGTGAAACGGGATGAGGGCCCGCGTGCCGACACCAGTCTGGAAGCGCTTGCCAAACTCAAACCGGCTTTCAAGGACGGCGGTACCGTGACAGCGGGCAACTCTTCGCAGGTATCCGATGGTGCCGCGGGGGTGGTCATCATGTCTGGTGAAAGAGCCCAGGCGCTTGGACTCAAACCGCTGGCGCGCTTCATAGATTTCGCTGTCGGTGGAGTGCCCCCCGAATTGATGGGCATCGGACCGGTGGTTGCCATCCCGAAGGCATTGAAATTGGCCGGGATTTCCATCGATCAAATTGACCTGATCGAGTTGAATGAGGCTTTTGCTGCGCAGTCCGTGGCAGTCTCACGCGAATTGGAACTGGACATGGATAAGGTCAATGTTAACGGAGGCGCGATTGCCCTCGGCCATCCGCTCGGGTGCACCGGGGCAAAACTGGTCACGCAGTTGATCTACGAGATGGGCAGGCGCAAATCGAAATATGGGATGGTGTCCATGTGCATCGGGGGAGGCATGGGCGCGGCATCCATCTTTGAAAACCTGCAGAATTAAGCCACGGTCAAATTTACCCCCCGGAGGAGATGCCGGATGAGCACGGAGGAAATTTTCCCGTGTCCTTAAAACAACCAAACCAAGGAGAAAATCATGCCACTTACCGTTGTTGACCTCATGTCCAAAATGCCGAAAGCATTCCTACCGGAAAAAGCCCCGGGGTTGGATGCAGTAATCCAGTTTAAATTCAGCGGTGCTGAAGCAGGAGATTGGTTCGCCACTATAAAGAATGACAAATGCACCGTTGAGCAGGGAGCCCATCCGTCGCCCAAGATGACCCTGTCGGCAGATTCCGCCGATTATGTCAAAATTTTCACCGGTGAACTGGACGGTATGCAGGCTTTCATGGCCGGCAAGCTCAAATTAGCAGGAGACCTGAATCTGGCGATGAAATTAATGACCATGTTCAAAATTCGCTGAAGATAGGGGATTTATCTGAGAAATAGAAGGTTCATTTGGGGTCGCAAACAACCTTTTACATACAATCCCGAAAATGGAGGGGATAGAAAGACTCCCGCAGGGTTTTGAACCTGTGGGAGTCTGCTTGCGCTCATTTCCCTGGAACCTGAGCGGCTGATCAGGCTGCCTTGGACTCTGCCTCAATATGCTGCCTCACAAGTTCCCGGCGCAGAACCTTGCCCACGGTGGTCTTGGGCAGTTCAGTGCGAAACTCGACCTTGCGGGGGATTTTATATTTTGCCAGGCTCTGGGTGCACCATTCACAGACTTCATCTTCAGTCAACTTCTCCCCGGGTTTGACCACCACCCAGGCTTTGACAACCTCTCCGCGCAGGGGATCGGGAATGCCGGCAACGCCAACCTCGAAAACCTTGGGATGCTTGGCGATGACCTCTTCCACCTCGCGCGGCCAGACCTGCTCACCCCCGGGCTTGATCAATTCCTTCTTACGGTCGACAATGTAGAAGTAACCCTGATCGTCCATGCGGGCAATATCCCCAGTGAAGAGCCAGACCCTGCCATCTTTCAATTTCCGCAAGGCATTGGCAGTTTCGGTGGGCATATTGTGATATCGTTTCATCACCTGGGGACCGTTAATGACCAATTCACCCACCTCACCGACCTTCAATTCGGTCTCGCCGTCTTCCAGGCTGATGATCTTTGCATCAACGTCCGGGAATGGTATGCCGATGGAGCCGGTTTTATTGATTCCCTGCAGGGGGTTGCAGTGGGTGGCCGTTGGTGCTTCTGAAAGCCCATAGCCCTCGGCGACCTTGCCGCCGCTCAGGGCTTCAAAGCGTTCCTTGGTTTCGCGCATCAGGGGTGCAGACCCGGAGATGCAGGCCCTGATGCAACCCAGGTCATATTTCCCGGCGATTACCTCGGGACGATTGTTGATGGCATTATAGAGCATCGGAATGCCAGGAAAGATGGTTGGGTGGAATTTCTTGATATTGCTCAGCAAATCCGGCATATCACGCGGGTTTGGCACCATGACCAGGCTGGCACCCGAAGAGATGGCAAAAAGCATCCCCGCCACCATACCGTAAACATGGAACAATGGAATAGCCATCAGGAGGACTTCCTTGCCGGGCTGCAGGTCTGTATTCCATGAGACGATCTGGAGTGCGTTGGCAACCAGGTTGCTGTGCATGGCGACCGCGGCCTTGGAGATGCCCGTTGTGCCACCGCTGTACTGGAACAGGGCGATATCCTCGGGTTCGACCTTGACATCAGGACGATCTTCCGGTTTGTGCCTGGCGAGCAGGTCCTGAAGCCAAACATCCCCGGGGGCAAGGTCCACCCTGAAACCTCCCTTTTTCTCCTTTGCCAGTGTGAACAAGACTTTCAAAACCGGTGGCAGTGTTTCCTTGATATTCGTGACAATGAGCGTTTTGATTTTTGTACTGGCTTGGGCGGTTTTTACCGTCTTGTAAAAATTACTCATGACGAACATGATCTCAACACCGGCATCGTTTGCCTGGTGGACAATCTCAGGCGCGGTGTACCGTGAATCGATGGCTACGACCACACCGCCGGCTTTTAGGATGCCAAAGTAAACCATGACGAACTGGGGGGTGTTGGGTATGAAAATACCCACGCGATCGCCTTTTTTTACGCCCATGCCTGCCAGGGCACCAGCCAACTTATCGGTGATGACGTCCATTTCCCGGAACGAAATCTGAGCGCCTTTAAAGATGGTGCAGGGTTGATCTGGGAATCTCCTGGCTGATTCCTCCAGGAAATGGAATATGGGGACCGAAGGATAATTGATGTTCCGCGGGACTCCTTTATCGTAATAGGCCAGCCAGGGATGTGTTTCCATTCTTTTCCTCCTCCTTTTAGAACAAACGGCGAATTCCTATATGTAGTATATGGAGATTAATCTTAAAAGTCAACAGTGAGTTTTTTCTACAGATGAAATCCATTAAGTATTGAGAAAGTCTCCTCTTTACGAACTTATTAGGATATCGCCTCCAGGATCTTTTGGAACCGATTTGTTATAGTTCGTTGGCTTGCAATATCGGTTTCTATTTAAGGGAGTTCAGCATTCCCGGAGAAAAGCAGGGTCCGCTACCATTCGATGTCACCCACTTCGTAGTCGCATCGCCTTATTTGATTTCCACCAAAACTGCTTTCACGAGTACGCGGTACTTGTAAGAATTACTGGTCACATCATAACCGCGGCAGGTCACCAACGTGACCCAGGATAGCTCTTCGTGCTTCATCATCGTTTTAATATTATCCGGGCTGGTCTGCTGGACACTGCGCACCTCATAAATGTATTGCAAGCCCGAGATGTGGATGACAATCTTATCCCCCCACCAGATCGTGTTAAGGCGGGAGAAGGGACCGGGATTTCCAAGGGCATCAGTTACATGTCCGGTGATGACCGAGTTTCCGCTCCACGTTGGGTAGGCTGAGCCATTCAACCAGCCGGCATTTTTTCCCAACCAGGTTACATCCCAACTGCCATTGGCAGACCGGGGGACTCCCACAATGGACATTTTCACGCCCAATCGCGGGATTTCCAGCCATAGGTCACCCAGGGTTGAATAAGGGATGAATTGCGGTCTTAAAATGGTCACATGACCGGGAGAAAAGCCCGTTGCAGGACCAGAAGGTGGCGGATTGACGGGACGGGTCCAGGAGGCACTGGCACTGGCGACATTTTGTTCATTGGGGTCGCTTGTGTCGCCATCCGCATTCAAGTCTGAATCGATCGTGCCAGTATTCCCCACCGAGTTCACTCCTGAATTAACACTGACCCTGAAGCTGATATACAATTCGTTCTGGGCGGTTAACGGATCAACTGCTCCATCATCCGGACCGATGACCCCGGTCCAGATGACCCGCCCGAGCGGAAAGGAAACGCTCGGCGCTTCGTAAGCGCAACTGGCGGTCGTGGTAAGTGGAGAGGCGACCGTGCAGCTAAGGCTGCCCGCCACATAGAGCGAGTTCGCTGGAATCGGATCGCTGACCGCGGCTGCCAGCGCAATGACATTCGATGAATTGATCCACACCATTGTCCATGCCAACTCGGGCAGCCCGGAGTCATTCACCGTTTTGATCCCGAATGGGGGATCCAGCAGGATGGGGGTCAGGGTTGGAGTAAGGGTATGGGTCGGGGAGGGTGTGAAAGTGGACGTATCCGTGGGTGTCGGGGTATGGGTCCACGTGGGAGTAAATGTGGGGGTGTCAGTGGGTGTATTCGTGGGTGTCTGTGTATCCGTGGGTGTCTGGGTATAGGTTGGAGTTGGCAGGTTGACGATGGAGGATTCATTTGCATCATTGCAAGCGGTATCCACTGGATTATTGTTGGGATCACCGGAATAATGTGCGATCCAGCGATAGGTCCCAACCGTGGAAGCAATAAAATTACCTGACGTATAATCTCCGGTACCGTTAACTAAAACAGGAGGAAGCGCTGGAGCCAGGGGGGTAGTGCAGGAGGTATCGCCGGGGGCAAAAACATCGAACGAAATTGTTCCAGCCAGTGTCCCAAAACCACCGGTCAAGTGAGCAGTATCCGTGATGCCATCACCCACAATTACCGGACCGGAGGCGTCCGTGGATAGTGAGGGGATGGCGGGGTTAACCGTGGAGGACTCGTTGGGATCGTTGCAGGCGGTATCAGCCGGATTGTTGTTGGAATCGCCGGAATAATGTGCGATCCAGCGATAAGTGCCGATGGTGGAAGTTGAGAAAGGACTGGAAGTATAAAAGCCAGAACCACTGACCGTGGCGCCGACTGGAGCGGGGGTCAACGGGGTCGAGCAGGTGGTATCGCCTGGAGCGAAAACGTCAAACGAAATTGTGCCGCCGAGTATGCCGACACCGGGAGACAGGTAGGCGGTGTCCGTGATGGTGTTGCCAACTGTAACAGGACCGGAGGCGGCGGTGGTTAGAGGCAGCGCCTCCACCCACAGGTCGTAGGTGTGGCAATCCCGAAAGGTATTGCCGACCGTTGGTCCCCATTGCAGTTCACGTATAAAGTAAACCCCATCCGCGGGCGCATCCCAATTTATAATACTTTCACGGTAATAGTAAATTCCCAAATACCAGGTTATGTTGCCGACGTCATCATTGAAGGCCAATTGGGTGGTTCCATCCGTTCCATAAAGATATAACAGCGTATCATTGGCTGCAGAGTCGTTTTGATTAATGTCGTTGGTTAAAAGGGTCCTGATTGTGTAGTGCTGACCGGCAACCGCGGAGAATTTCACCCAATCCTCGTCAGTCACCGGGGAATTATTATGATGCTGTGGGGATCCATTTACTGAAATTTGCTGCGCATCCAAGAATGTACCATCCGCTTCGTAGGTATCGAGGGTGCACGCTCCTGGTGTGGAAGTGGGGGTGAAGGTGGACGTAAGCGTTGGAGTGTGGGAAGGAGTGTCTGTTGCAGTGTCCGTGTGTGTGGGTGTATGTGTGGGAGTAGAAGTTGGAGTGAAGGTGGATGTGGCAGTGGCGGTGGGAGTGAAAGTTTGTGTTGGTGTGGGTGTTGGATCGCTCACCGTCACCGAATCCGAACCGGTATTGTTGCCTTCATTGCTTTCCGTGACATGATCATCCGGATCGACAACCGCCGAATTAACCAGAGTCCCGGCAGGGGAGGGGGTAACCTGCAAGGTAAGGGTAAAACTGCCGTTTGTTGGGCCCAAAGATACAGATGCCCCATTGGCAGTGCAGGTCAGCACGCGGCTGCCATCTATCGAGCAGCTAATATTTGCCGGGTTGGTGATATTTACAAAACTACCAAGAGTCAGTGAAGCGTAGCTGGCGCTGGCAGGCAATGGGTCGCGTAGAATTATCTGCCCGCTCGTGAAAGTCGCGGATAATGTGCCGGGATTGGCAACCGTCAGCGACCAGTTGAACGGGAGGCCCACGGTTCCGACCGACCCTGAATCATCTGATTTTGTCAGGGTTAGATCCGGTGCAGCAACGGTTATCGTGTCGGAAAATTGGTTGTTGGAAGCATTGGCATCGTTCCCGTTTGATAGATTAGCGGTGTTGGTGACACTCGGTGAAGCAGCGATACCCACATTAACGGTGATCGTTATAGATTGGAGGCTGGCTCCAGAAGCAAGGCCGGGATTGGGATTCGGGTGAGTGCAAGAGACCGCCTGCCCAATGATCGTACACGCATTCCAACCGCTGCCACCGGGAGTGGTCGCGCTGACCGGGGTCAAGCCAGCAGGAAGGGTATCTGTCACGCTGATTGCTCCCGTGACACCCCCGGTCCCAACATTGCTTACGGTGAGATTAAAACTACCGCCGCTGCTGCCAAGGCTGAACAGCCCGGTGTGGCTTTTTACTATCTGCAGGTCCTGGGGAACGGGGTCAATAATATTAAGATCCCCCTGGATATCAGTAACTGGGAAATAAGTCCAGAGATTTAATCCCTTCCAGTTTCCAAAACCGGAACCGCCGCCATCGCCATAGGCCCGCTGGTTGGTGGAAGTGTCAAAACCAGTGCTCATGTCGCTGTGATTGATCGCCGGAGGGACATGCGCATTGGCATCCCCTGGGAGCGTATTCCCGACCGTGCCGCCTGCAGGAACTATGGTGCCCGTGGAGACCCTGTAAACACGATCATCATAGAAAGCAGTGTGGCAGTTCACATTAAAGGGACAAACGCCTCCAACGGGATTAAGCAGGGTGAGGGTTGGACCACCATTTAAACTGTTCTCTGAATCAAGTAATGGAAAATGGTATTCACCAGCATGGAAAATGACCTTGAAGGCGTATCCAACCCCAATGGGAAAGCCTGTTCCGGCATTATCCTTCCCATCCCAGGGGATCGTGTTCGAACCAACGTAAGATTCGCTGAGCAGGCGGCGGTTTGCAGGCAGGTCGGGGGTAAAATCCACCCCATCCCGGCTGATGATAATTTCGCCAATCCCGCCGACATTTCCGGTGTAGGAAAATTGACCTCCCTGGCTAAAGTACCCCGTATTATTATAAGCCGAACCTTGATATGAAACGTTATTGATGGAAGGCACTGCGGGGGTGGGCAGGATCCCGGGAGGCAGGTCAGTTGCCAGGAGAGGATTGTTAAAGAATATTTTGGCTTTTGCCGGAGCCAAGATCACACCACCCATCGAGGGGATCGGGAGCGTGTTATCAGAAAAAACCATGTCGTTGTAAAGGGGTGTCTTCCCATCAGGATCAAAAAAACCCACCCGGTTGCCGTAGAAAATAAACCCGTTGGGATCCAAGCCATTCATGTCAACCCTGTAGACATAACCGTCCACGGTGACCGCGTAAACCGTTGAATAGATCTGGTTGGCGGCACCGTTACCCCCGGATAACTGGGCAAGATAATCCACGAAAACGCGACCCGGCTTGTCAGCACCGGTAAGCTGGTTCCCGCTGCGCACGGTGATATCCCAAACCGAAACTCCGCTCCGCTGGGTGGCATCAATGACCGGGAGGGCAACCGTTCCAGCAACCCCGTCATTTATTGAATTCACCCCATCCGGACCGTACATGCCGATCCAGTACGTTCCTGTCGCGCCAGCGGGAACATGATAAACACAGGGTATGTAACCGCCGTCAACGCCACCATTGCGGGTTGCCCCCTGGACTTCCATGGACCTGGTGGCAGCCTGCGAGGCACCCCGCAGGATACCCAATCCGCCGCCATCTGTGCTGCATTTGAATAATGGAGTTATAAGTGCCAGGGCAGCGGGAGAAATTTGAGAGCTGGTAACCTGTCCCTCTGAATATAGGACGATGTCACCTGATCCAAGACCCATTCCGCTTGAGCCCATCAGGATATACTCGCCTTCGAGGGCAAAGACCCTGAAAAATGTACGCCGATACAGGCCAGCAGTGGTATTGGTGCGCCACTCGGTAAGAGCGCGCTTGCCGCCCGAGGCAACCAATTCTTTACTGCCTTCCGCCTGGGTCGGCTGTGTCACCCCGAAAATTCCGACAAGGACAATCCCGAGCATTAATATCGGGACCAGCAGGCGCAAAATGATAACCGAGTTATTCTTCACATGAATTCATTCCATGCCAGGCAAACACACACACCAATTCAGCGGAGGCATAATCCCTGCACCGCTTCCAAAACAAACCATATCTCCACTGCCAAGCTGGCAATAGATTAATTTTCCATTAATATTATATCAAATAACAATAATTTGCGAGGTAATCCAGGCGTTTGAAGGTCGAGAGATTGGAATATTTAGCCATGATAACCCCACAGCTGATCACGCCTGTTGAATCTGACAGGGATCGGAAATTTCAGGAATAATCACCCGGGTTTTTCACTTTCACGCTAACATAATTGCGTGTTGATGAGATCTTGGCGGAATATAACGATTTCTTGACTTCGAGTCTCCGCTGTGCTAGAATGGAACAGTTCCCAAACTTGCGTATAGAAGTATTCATGTGACCAACCCTCGTCGTCCACTACGGCTGAACGTAGGTTTCTTAATAAAATCGCCGATCGGTACACGCCGTGATTTTCAATTTGATTTTGCCAGGATGCGCCTGGGGGAAGATCTGACCTTGGAGAAATTTAACGGCATGGCGTGGTTTGACCGCACCCAGCAAGGCTTGTTGCTTCAAGGAGATTTCAGTGCTGCAAAGGACCTGGAATGCGTCCGCTGCCTGGATACATTTTGCCAATCCCTGAAATGGGCGTTCTCGGAGGTGTATGCCTTTGATAAACGCAATATCACAGATTCCGGCCTGATCGTGCCTGAAGATGCTCAAATCGACCTGGAACCCTTGCTCCGGGAATATGCCCTGCTGGAATTCCCGATCAACCCGGTGTGCAAACTGGACTGCAAAGGTCTATGCCAGGTCTGTGGTGAGAACCTCAATACAACCGACTGCGGGCACCGTCCAGAGGCCGATTCACCGTTCGCGATGTTGAAGGACCAGGTGAATTAGATGCGCCTGAAAATGAGGGTAATGAATGGCGCCAATTAAAAGAAGACAGCACAACCACGAGGTGCTAAACCTGCTCATGGAGAAAGCCTCCGTGCAGGGGTATTTAACCACCGACGACTTGATGGAAATCTCACCCGATGTTGGGGAAGATGCCGAGCGGTTATCGGTGATCATGCTTGCGCTGCGTCACAGGGGGGTGGACGTGGTTGATCCGGAAGTGGAAATAACAGAAATCCCTCCTACAGACATACTGGTTCTCCCGGGGCTGGAACCCTGGTTGGAACCGGAGCCCGCGGTCAATGACACCTGGAACGACGACACGGTGGGCATGTATCTTAAGGAAATGTCACGCGTTCCCCTGCTCAAAGCAGATGAGGAATTCGATATTGCCCTCAGGATAGAGGCTGGGCGCAAAGCCAAAGTGGATTTGCTGCGCACCCCGGGTCGAAAACGCACCATGAAACGGCAGCACCTGGAAGCCCTGGTCCAAGACGGAGTCATGGCGCGCGAGCATATCATAAAAGCCAACACCCGCCTGGTGGTGAGCATAGCCAAACGTTTCATGGGACGCGGGGTGCCTTTCCTGGACCTGATCCAGGAGGGAAACCTGGGCCTGATGAAAGCGGTGGAAAAATACGACGTTCATAAGGGGTTCCGCTTTTCGACCTATGCCACCTGGTGGATCAGGCAGACCATATCGCGGGCCATTGCCGACCAGGCGCGCACCATCCGCGTACCGGTGCATATGAGCGACCGGATACGGCAGACCTACAAGGCGACCCATGACCTGGAACAACGATTGGGGCGCATACCCACCGCTGAAGAACTGGCGCTTGAACTGGACCTTGATGTGCAAAAGGTGCAGTGGATCCTGCAGGTATCCTGGCTGCCGCTGTCGCTTGAAAGCCCGATCGGCGATGACGAAGAATCCGACCTTGGAATGTTCATCGAAGATAAGCTTACCCCCTCGCCATGGCAGAGCGTTTACCAATCCATGCTCAGGGAGAAAATTGATGAGGTGCTGGGCACCCTGACCCCCCGGGAGGCGCGCATCCTGCGTTTACGGTTCGGTCTGGACACGGGGATTCCCTTTACACTGGAAGAGGTGGGGGAGAAATTCGGCCTGACACGCGAGCGCATCCGGCAGATCGAGGGGAAGGCGCTGAGGCGGCTGCGCCACCCAAGAAGGGCGAGACAATTAAAAGAGTACTTATAAACCGCGCGTACCGGGATTTCACTTAGGGGGAACGTTGGAGTTGACAGCGAAAATTTCAGACCAACGAAAGCCAATTCCAGACATGAACAACCGCCTCCACAGGAGAAGCGGTGGAGGGTTATTTCTGAATCGAATACAGCTGCTTGTACAACCCATCCAGCTTGAGTAATTCGTCGTGGGTCCCCATCTCGCGAATGGACTTGTCTTCCAGCACAACGATTTTGTCCGCATTGCGGATGGTGGACAGGCGGTGGGCAATGATGATGGTGGTGCGTCCCTGCATCAGGCGTTCGAGCGCCTGCTGGATGATCTGCTCGGTCCCGGTATCAATCGAAGAAGTGGCTTCATCGAGGATTAATATCGGGGCATCTTTCAACAGGGCACGCGCAATGGAAAGGCGCTGCTTCTGCCCCCCCGAGAGTTTAACCCCCCGCTCGCCGATGATCGTATCGTATCCCTCTGCCAATTCGATAATAAACTCATGGGCGTTTGCGGCTGTGGCAGCCGCGATCATTTCGGCTTCGCTGGCATCAGGGCGACCGAAAAGCAGGTTCTCACGGACTGTCCCGTAAAAAAGGAACACGTCCTGAAGGACGATGCTAATCTGCTGACGCAAACTGTCGAGGGTGTAATCCCGCAGATCAGCCCCGTCCAGGGTGATCAAACCCCCGGTCGCGTCGTAGAACCGGGGTATCAAACTAACCAGGGTGGTCTTGCCAACCCCCGTGGGACCGACGAGCGCCACCACCGATTTGGCGGAAATATCCAGCGAGACATTCTCGAGCACGGGGATGCCGCCAGCATATTCGAAGCAGACATTCTTAAAACAGAACTCACCCCGCACCTGACCGGTGACGGGGACGGCACCGCGTACGGTCTGGGGCTCGCGAGGTTCTGACAGCAACCCTGCCACCCGGTCAGCACCTGCCAACGACCCCTGCACCGCCTCCCACGCGCCGCTCAGGTTGCGGACAGGGGAATAGAAACTTTCCAGGTACAGGAAGAAAGCCACCAAGTCCGCGACCGGCAAAGTACCCTGCAGGGCTAGCCGCCCACCGAAGTAAATGACGATCAGGGTACCGATCGAGGATGTGAATTCCACGAAGGGCTGAAAAGTGGCCATTAATTTCAATGCCTTGAGAAGGGAGGTGCGGTAATTATCGATCCCGGTGTGAACACGTTTGGCCTCGTCCTCTTCACGGGTGAACGCTTTAATCTCGCGAATTCCCGATAGGTTATCGTTAAGCAAGGCATTCAAGTTGCCGAGTTCCATCTGGCGATTTCGGAAAGCAGGGCGGACCCGGCGGGCATATATTTGCAGGGAGAGGATGACCAGGGGAATGGGGACGGTGCTGAGCAGGGTCAATTTCCAATTCAAACCCAGCAGGACAATTGTCACACCAACCAGGGTGACCACATTAACCACCACATCAGGGATGGCATGGGCGATAAGCTGCTCGAAAAGGTCCGTGTCGTTCACCACATTGGACATTAATTGTCCCACCTGTTTGTCCTCGTAAAAACGAAGAGAGAGCCGCTGCATGTGCTCATAAATATATTTGCGCACATCCGCCACCACTCCCCAACCGGCAACATGAGCCACGTAGGATCGCACAAACTGCAGCCCGGCACGCCCGACATAGGCGATGAGAACAATCAATGTCAAGCGGGTGATATAGCTCATGTTTTCAACACCGGCGACAGGTGTGGTCACTTCCGTGACCAATAATTTGACAATCCACGGGATGAGCAATTGGATGCTCACCAGCGCCAGCATGCTGAAGGCGGTTATCACCAGGGACAGGGTGTATTTACGCGCATAGTTGAAGATTAATTGGAAGGGTTTCATCATTTTCCTTGGAAGACTGTTTTACAAACCGACCAACCGTAGGGAATAAAAGTTACCAGTCCAAAAGGACTGCCAATGCAACCGGGGCAGTCCCATGCGGACCAGATATCCATTCAAACGGTGGAAATTAACTTGTGATCCCGGACTCTTGCAAATATTTTTCCAGGCGCCCAGCTTCGACTTCGAGACGGGAGACTAATTCTGTTGCGGTGGCAAGATCTTCATGGCGGCCCAGGGCTTCGAGTTGGGCACATAAATCGGTGATCCCCTCTGCGCTGAAATTGGCTGAAACCCCTCTCAAATTATGGGCAAACCGGCTGAGATCATTGGCGTTTTTCAAGTCCACGGCAGACTTGATCTCCTGGATGCGTTTCGGCAGTCCTGCAACGTAATCGAGACACATTTCTACTAGGAAAGGCCGGTCATTGGCGAAACGGTCGAGGGCGCGATCGATATCCATGGGGGGTTTGTCTGCCGGAGGGGAAGGTGGTTCGGGAAAAATCGGGGCAGGCTGAGGTTTTTCGGGGAGCGGTTCTCCCGGTCGATCTGACGGAGTTTCACGGGGTTCCGAAGCTGTCAGCCATCGATCCAGGACTCCCAGCAAGACCCGCACTTCAAGGGGTTTGGATACATAATCATCCATCCCCGCGGCGAGGCAGAGTTCACGGTCCCCCTTCATGGCATGGGCGGTCATTGCAATGATGGGAATGTGTCCTCCGGTGGTGCCTTCCCATGCGCGCAGGTTGCGGGTGGCCTCAAAGCCATCCATTTCAGGCATCTGGACATCCATCAGGACGGCATTGTAATTGCCTGTCTTCGCTTTCTCGATCACTTGGAGACCATTTTCAACGGCATCAACGGTATAACCCGCTTTTGTGAGAATGATCACCGCAAGTTTCTGGTTGATGGGATTGTCTTCAGCCAAGAGAAGGTGCTGATTGGAATGTTGTTTCTGTTCCGCCAGCAGGTGCCGGGTGATGATCGCGGGGTCCTTTTCTTCCTTGCGACCTAAGACTGCCTCCAGGGCGGCATAGAGCATATGCTGACGGACAGGTTTAAGCAGGTAACCTGAACAGCCCAACGCCTCCATGTGAATGGCATCCCCGCGCTGACCGACGGAGGTGAGGACAATGATGCGGACATCCTTCACAGCCGGGTCACTCTTGATGGCCCGGGCAGTCTGTTCACCATCCATGCCGGGCATTTGCATGTCGAGCAAAACCACCTTGTAGGGATCGCCGATCCGTGCGGCATTGCGCAGAAGTTCAATACCTTTTGAACCAGTGGATACCGCATCCACGCGGCAGCCAAATCCTTCGATGGTCCTGGACAAGATAGTGCGGTTGGTGGCATTATCATCCACCGCAAGGATGCGCAGGTTGGACAGGTTGACCGGTTCGATAAACAGCGGGGCTGTACCGCGTTTTTCGGCAGGTTGTTTCTGGAACTTGATCCTGAACCAGAATGTACTTCCCACCCCAGCCGTGCTTTGGACGCCAATCTCACCACCCATGGCCACCACCAGTTGTTTACAAATGGTGAGACCCAACCCGCTGCCACCGTACTTGCGCGTGGTGGACCCATCCGCCTGTGTAAATCGTTCAAAAACAGACTTCTGCCTGTCAAGTGGAATTCCGATACCGGTATCCTGCACTGAGAAATGGACCAGGGCTTGGGTATCGGTTTCCTCAAGCGGTTCGACTCTGACAACCACCTCGCCTTGATGGGTAAATTTGAGGGCATTCCCGATCAGGTTAATGATGATCTGGCGGAGTCGGGCAGGGTCTCCTTTCAAGTCAGAGGACAAGTCAGGGTGGATGAGACAGGCGAGTTCCAGGCCGCCGTCCTGGGCGCGATGGGCAAGCGAGGATACCGCATCTTCAACAGTAGTCCGTAAATTGAAGTTGATTTGCTCCAACTCCAGTTTTTTGGCCTCAATTTTGGAGAAATCGAGGATATCGTTTATCAAGGCCAGGAGGGCTTCGGCGCTCTGGAGCGATGTATTCAAATATTCGCGCTGCTCATCCGTCAGGGTTGTATGGAGTGCCAGTTCGAGCATGCCGATCACGCCATTCATCGGGGTGCGGATCTCGTGGCTCATGTTGGCAAGGAATTCGCTCTTGGCGCGATTGGCCTCCTCCGCCTCCTGCCTGGCGACAAGCAGTTCGGTGATGTCATGGTAGATGGCCAAAGCCCCGATCTTATGCTCCCCGACGATCACGGGAACACCAAAAATTTCCACATCCACAAGTACACCATCCTTGCGCCGCCGTTTTCCAACCCCGTGAACATTGCCGGTCATCGCCTTCTGGGTATACTGGGCTGCTTCCTGGTGGGTCGTTTCGGTGGTGATCAAGGAATCCAGGTTGACTCCGAGAATTTCATTTTGTTTGTATCCAAACAGGTTTTCAAATGCAGGGTTGTAGGAGGTTATTTGTTCTTTTTCATCCAGGACGATGATTGCAGCCGGGTTGTTAACGACCAGGGATTCAAAGAATATCTTTTGCTTGACAATATCATCCTCAATCTGCTTCCTTTTTGAAATATTATGCAGGATGTATAGGAAACGGGGCACCCCCGCAGCGGTCATGCCCTCATTAAGGACTTCATAAAAACCACCCAGTCGGGGAATTTCCACCTCCCCGGTGTGCAATTCCGGAGGATCCGACATGTCATCCGTGCGCAATACCTCTGCAAGCGAAGTCCCAATTAAGGACTGGAAGGACATTTTCAGAACCCGGGTCACTGCCTTATTACAGCGGACGATTATTCCGTTAAAATCTGTGACAAATATCAAGTCTGCCACGGCATCAAAAGTGGTTTCCCATTCCCTTTTTCCCCGGCTGATCACCGTTTCGATCTGACGGAGTTGTTCCAATTCATGCGTCAGCTGCTTGTTTACCGCCTGGAGTTCTGCAGTTCGATCTTCAACCGTTTGTGCCAATTCATTGGTTAGTTTAATTAATCGAGCCTGGCGCCCACCGATCCAGCCGAATGCGATCCCAAGGATCAAGGGGGCGGAATCTATGATCCACAGCAGCGCGTGGCTCTGCTGCACAAGGAATATCGAGGAAAAATTAACCGGGAGGCTGTCTTGCAGGATTTGCAGGAAAGTTCCAAGAATGGGGAAAATCAGACCAAATCCAATCCCTAAAAGGGTGTAGCGGAAAATTAAGCTGGAAACTGAATGGTTCTTCATCCTGCTGACTCCAGTGCCGTGATCCAATGCATGATCTTACCTGACAAGTATTATAGCAAGAATGCTGATAATCCGAACAGCATATTTGAGTCCCACCTTTCATCCAAGGTTCCCACTTGCATCGGGGGGCAGTACATAGTAAACTCTAGCCGATGAATCAACCCTCATATTTCCCTGGGACAATGATGCTCAAGGCAATGCCTTACCGCGCATGGACGCCCTTAAAGGGAAACTAAGAAACCGTTACCCTCCCCTATGGGCTGTCCGACAATAGGACGGCCTTTTTATTTGAAGGATTCAAGTAAAGGGATTCAACAAATTCCCTGCAGGAGCAAATCATGACCGAGAACATTCTAATTGCCATCGCCTGGCCTTACGCCAACTCGGAGATTCATGTTGGCAACCTGACCGGCTCACACCTGCCTGGCGATATCGTCGCCCGGTATCACCGCCTGAAGGGGAATAACGTCCTGATGGTGTCGGGGACCGATTCACACGGCACACCGGTAACCATCGCCGCTGACAATGAAGGGGTCCCTGTCGAGGAGGTATACAAGAAATATCACAACGGCTTCCTTGACCTGTTCCAAAAATTTGGCATCCAATATGATCTCTTCACCAGCACCCACACCGAGAACCATTTCAAGGTGTCCCAATCCATGTTCCTGGCCCTGCAAAAGAACGGTTTTTTATTCACAAAAAAATCGATGCAGTGGTATTCACCCAGCGCCAGGCGTTTCCTGCCGGACCGCTATGTTGAAGGGACATGCTATCTTTGCGGCGACCCGGGAGCCCGGTCGGACCAATGCGACAAGTGCGGGAATGTGCTGGAACCCGAAAAACTGCTTAATCCAAGATCGAAATTAGACGGCTCCGTTCCCGAACTGAGGGAGACCGAACACTATTTCCTCGACCTGTCCAAACTCGAACCGGAGGTTACCAGCTTCCTGCGGGAACGCTCGGGATATTTCCGGGAAACCGTGCTGGGTGAATCGCTGGGAAAAATCGAAGCCGAAGGTCTCAAGCCGAGGCCAATCACGCGCGACCTGGACTGGGGCATCCCGGTGCCTGTGGCAGGCTGGGAAGACAAGCGGCTGTACGTCTGGTTCGAGGCGGTCATCGGCTATCTATCGGCAGCGGTTGAGTGGGCGATGATCCACGGCGACGCTGAGGCCTGGAAAAATTGGTGGGTAAATCCCAGTGCGCGGGCTTTTTACTTCATAGGGAAGGATAATATTTTCTTCCACACTGCGCTCTGGCCGGCAGAACTGATGGGAGCCGGCAAGCAGTTCCTGCAGATTTTTGCAGAGGAAGAAGGCAATCTCAATGTCCCTTATGATGTGCCTGCCAACCAGTTTATGAATCTCGAAGGGCAGAAGATCTCAGGGTCGCGCAACTGGGCGGTCTGGGGGCGGGATGCCCTGACCCGCTATGATCCGGATGCGCTGCGCTATTACCTGACAATCAACATGCCGGAAAACCACGATTCAGACTGGGATTGGAAGGAATTCGTAGCCAAGAACAACGGCGAACTGGTTGCCACCTGGGGCAACCTGGCGAACCGAGTGTTGACATTTGGGTATAAACACTGGGACGGGTGCGTACCGAATATTGACCCGGCATCCCTGCGAAGCCAAGACCTTAATCTGCTCTCCGGGATCGCGGCGGGTTTCAAATCTGTCGGTGAATTGCTGGAAGGTGTGAAACTGCGGGCCGCGCTGCAGGAATGCTTCCGGCTGGCGGCAACGGTCAACCAATATCTTGACCAGATGGCACCCTGGCAAGCGGTCAAGGCAGACAAGGAATCAGCTGCCCTGACGATCTACACCGCACTGAAGGCGATCGACTCGCTCAAAGTGTTGTTTGCCCCCTTCCTGCCATTCACGAGTGAGAAATTAAATGAGTATTTTAATAATAAAAACCATCTGTTTGGCGAATCATACACTGAGACGATAAAGGACTCACTAGGTGAACATAATGTGCTGGAATTCCGCCCATTGAACGGGATAACCACACCCCCAACCAACAAATGGATGCCCAGCGACCTGAAACCGGGGTCGAGACTCAATCCACCGGCTCCGTTATATAAAAAACTGGATGAAAGTGTGATTGAAGAAGAACGGGCGAGGCTGGGATAAATAAAAATGGTTGAGGGCGACACCCACGGATCGAATAGTGCTCTGAAAATAACCCCAACCGTCGGAACCGTTACCCCTTTTTCTCCCGCTGAAGGAAAAATAAGAATCCCAGCAGGCGAAGGAATGCGCTAACCCACAACGCTCCCCCCAAGTCTATGTAATTTGCCAGCAAAGTACCAGCCAGCGGGGCTATGATGGCAGAGAGATATTGCATGGATTGTGCCAGTGAAACAAATGTGGCCCCGTATCCATCCGGGATGGTTTTTAGCAGCTCATCGAAAAATACCAGGTCAAGACCGGATTGGAAAAGCCCCGCAATCCCGGCGAACACAATGATCCGATTAACATCATGGGTGGAAGCGGTCAAGGCGGGGTAAAAGACCATCCCCAGGGTGGTGGCCAGCAGGACAAAACGTCCGCCGCGGTGCCTGGAGACCCTGGGCCATAATAAATATCCGACAAGCATGACCAGGGTGAAAACCATGTTTACAGTGCCTATCTGCGAGTCGGAAGCATGAACTTCCCGCACGAGAAACAACGGCAGAACGGGAGCGCTAAAAGCCAGGGCTGACAGGTAAACAAAGCGTTTAAGAGAGAAGGATACAAAGACCGGGTTATCATGCAGCAGGTTCACGTAGATGCGGATCGTTTCAATGGGAGACTGTCCGGTTGATAACGGGGGAGCAATCTGGTCGGGGAGGGTGATCCGGTTGGAGAAATAGAAGCTGATCAACCCACCCAATGACAACCCCAGGAACATAAGTGCATAGTTTAGAGGAAAAGCCACCAGGTCAATCACGCGGGTGATCAAAAAGGTGCCCACCACGGTTGTCAGACCAAAGATCGCCCAGCGCCGGCTTAACAGAGAATAGCGACCCTCGGGACCAGCCACGCCATTCATGACTACAGAAAAAGCAACTGCCAGTGCGGTTTGGGGCAGGGTGGCAAAGGCCCATATGCCGAGGGTGGAGGCAATCATATAGCTTTTTGGAATAAGCAATGTCAGCAGTCCGGTAAGCGCATAGCACGAAATAACCATCAATCGTGAGAGGCTGTACCATGGGATGATGCGCCGCTGAGCCTGAAGGAAACGCCCGACAATGATGGCCAGGATAAGCCCGGTGACCCCAGGCATGGATGAAAGCAGTCCGACCTGGAAATTGCTGGCGCCGAGACGGGTAAGAAAGACCGGTAAAAATGGGGCGGCGACATTGGAAATGCTGACCCCGATGGCATCAATCTGCACGTTAAGAAAATTACGCTTCTGGATCTCAGCGGAAGGCTCGGGGGTCAGGGTCATGGGCAGGGATGATAGGTTATTTTACTGAATTGGGTGTTGAAATTTGTGATCGAACAATCTAATTCTTTTGACCAGGTTTTACCATGAAATCGCAGAAAGCCAGTCCGGTAAATGGATGATCAGCACCTCCATAATATTCCTCGCCTGGAAGTGGTACATTTCAATGTTACCATAGGCATCCCCACCAGATGGACTTACCAGGTCGGTTACCCCGCGCAGGATAAGACAGCGGACCCCGTTTCGTTTTGCCACCCAGGCGATTGCGCCGGATTCCCAATCCGCGGCGACCGCGGCGTACTTTTTCAACAACAATGGAATATCCTGGGAAAGGATATCGCGGTCAGCAGAAAGTAATGGACCGCGCAGGATGGTCAGGGGAGGGTGGGCGGGATTTTGAAATCCCCCGTCTTTGAACCAGGAAAGATCCATCCCGGTGGAATAGCGGGAGATGGCAGCCTCGGGATCAGACATTTGCTCGATTATGTCATAGACAATCGTTTTCGTAACCAGAATGACCGTCCCGATTTCTATGTGACCTTTAAAGCCTCCACAGGTTCCCAGGTTAATCAGCAGGTCAGGGTGGAATTGATCAATGACATGCTGGGTTGTTGAAGCGGCGGAAATCTTGCCCCACCCGCCATGGAAAAAGGTAAGCTGCCAGGAGTCGAGTTCTTCATTAAAACTCTCTCCCAGGGGAGAAGGCTGTACATTGACCGGCTTCAGGATTTCTTTGACCGCTCGCCATTCAGAGCCGGCTGAAATTAAAACGATGATTTTTTGATCACCCATGACCCAGTTTATTATCCAAATAATCCATGACCATAATGAGGGCTGCCTGGGAAGAAGCATCCTTGTTTGCCTGCCGATCCCCATCCCAAACGAACATGCGCGCCCAATCGCCATCCCGTGCTGAAAGCCCGATCCAGGTGGTGCCAACCGGTTTTTCCGGCAGCCCGCCACCCGGACCCGCGATGCCGCTGACGCTGACCCCTATATCCGCGCCGAGAGTGGTCCGCACCCCGCGTGCCATCTCGATGACCGTTTCCCGGCTGACAGCGCCATTGAGACGCAGGGTATCCCATGAAACATGCAGGGAAGCCACTTTGGCCTCATAAGAGTATGCAACCACGCCGCCCACGAAGTAGTCGGAGGACCCAGGGACGTCCGTGATGTGGTCAGCGATCCGCCCCCCCGTGCAGGATTCAGCAGTGGCAAGCTTCAACCCGCGCTGTTTGAGAAGTTGACCAAGCGTCTGTTCGAGATTATTACCCATGCGGGCATTTATACCACGACTAAAGTGAAATTTCTGGATCCACGCCAGGGTGAGTTGAGGACAATGCAAGCCGGAGAGGGATAAAGAAACCGGGATTTGATTCAAATCTGAAAAATGATACATATGGTGGGGGGACCGAAATTGGGGGGAAGGGCGGGAGAGTGTGCAGGGTGATAGAATTGGGATGATGGACATTTCTGATCACCTCAAGGGTGTTCTCGATACCCTGCCGTCCAAGCCCGGCTGCTACCTGATGAAAAATGGCGAGGGGACGATCATCTATGTCGGCAAAGCGATCAGCCTGAAGAACCGGGTACGCTCCTACTTCCACGCAGACACAGGTCACGATCACAAAACCCGCCGGCTGGTGCGGGAGATTTCCGACATTGAATGGATCCTGGTCGGATCCGAACTCGAGGCGCTGATCCTCGAGATGAACCTGATCAAGAAGCACCGGCCCAAGTACAACATCCGGTTGAAGGATGACAAACGCTACCCATATATCAAAATCCACTGGAACGATCCCTTTCCTAAAGTAACCGTAACACGTTTAATGCAGGACGATGGAGCCCGTTATTTTGGCCCATATACCTCGGCCTGGGCGGTCTACCAGACCCTGGATGTGCTGCGGCGGGTTTTTTCATATCTCACCTGCGACCGGGTGATCACCGGGCAGGATAAACGCGCCTGCCTTTATTACGATATCAAACTTTGCCTGGCACCCTGCATCGGGGCAGTGAACCAGGTTCAGTACCGCCAGATGATCTCCGACCTGGAAGAATTCTTAAACGGTCACTCCGAGCCGATCATCGAGCGGGTCCAACAGGAAATGGATAAAGCCGCGGAGGAGATGCGTTTTGAAAAGGCCGCAGCCCTGCGGGATCAATTAAAAGCGATGCAATCGATCGTTGAACGCCAGAAGGTTGTTTTTGCGTCCGACTACAAGGATTCAGATGTAATTGCCATGGCGCGCGCAGAAAACGAAGCCTGCGTGCAGATCTTCTTCATACGGGGAGGCAAGCTGATCGGACGGGAATATTTCGTGCTTGAAGGGACGGAAGATACCGCCGATAACGAGGTGATGGCAGAGTTCATCAAGCAGTTCTATACCGAAGCGGCAGTCATTCCGCAGCAGGTGTTACTGCCCGGAGAAGTTGAGGAGGCGCAGATCATCGGACAATGGCTGCGTTCACGACGGGGAGGGGAGAAAACCGAGATGGTCGTGCCGCGCGATGGTCAACCGCATGACCTGGTGATGATGGCCGCGGAGAATGCAGCCGAAACCCTGCAATCCTTGCGGGCGCAATGGCAGGGGGATACGCACAAGCAGGAACAAGCCCTGGCCGAGCTTCAATCTGCCCTACAGCTGCCGAATCCTCCCAACCGCATCGAGTGCTACGATATTTCCCATACGCAGGGGGTGGCGACCGTAGGAAGCATGGTGGTTTTCACCCAGGGGGTACCGGACAAAAAACTTTACCGTCGGTTTAATGTTGAGGGCATCGCTGGAGTTCCGGATGATTTCGCCAGCATGGAGGAAGTTTTAACACGGCGCTTCAAGCGCTGGGCTGCAGCCCGGGAGCTGGATGGTGCAACAACCCCTGGAGGCGAATCCAAGGCTGCACCGGGTTCCAAACCAGACCAATCGTTTGCCTTCCTTCCAGACCTGATGATCGTGGATGGAGGCAAGGGACAATTGTCCCGGGCAATGGGAGTGCTTCAGAAATACAATCTATTTGATCAGGTACCGGTGGTGGGATTGGCCAAGCAGGAGGAGGAGATATTTTTCCCCAACAAGCAGGATTCACTGCTGCTGCCGCGCCATTCGCAAGGGCTGTACCTGATCCAGCGCATCCGTGATGAAGCACACCGCTTTGCTATCACCTCCCACCGGGCGAGGCGGACAAAGCAGGGGATGGCCTCAGCGCTGGATTCCCTGCATGGAATCGGTCCTGTAAAAAGGAAAGCCCTCTTGAACCATTTCGGTTCTGTTGATAAGATAAGGGTGGCAACGGTGATAGAATTGAGCGCCGTACCTGGAATTAGCAAGGCATTGGCTGAAGGCATAAAGGCACAGTTGGAATGAAACCTATCTGGATTGTTGACGATGATGAAGAAATGATCCATGCAGTGGAGTTGATGGTCAAAATGCTGGGGTACGAGCCCCGACATTTTTTCTCCCCGCAACCGGCAGCCAAAACCCTGCTGAATGGGGAAATACCGAACGTGATCCTTCTGGAT
>Ga0315297_10000310_pt1 | contig 27810 bp, 19 predicted proteins | sample YL17G15_0_MG_FD_203628 | JGI IMG/M metagenome (GOLD analysis project Ga0315297, IMG submission 203628) | Sediment microbial communities from Yellowstone Lake, YNP, Wyoming, USA - YL17G15_0 | ecosystem: Environmental > Aquatic > Freshwater > Lake > Sediment | place: USA: Wyoming | collected...
GGGATCGCCCACGGTGTCGCCGACTACGGCGGCGGAGTGGAGGGGGGTGCCCTTCTCTTTCAGCTCGGTCTCGACCAGCTTCTTGGCGTTGTCCCAGGCCCCGCCCGCGTCGGCCATGAAGATCGCCTCGTAAAGACCGAAGATGGCGATCGAAATCAGGTAGCCGATGAAAAAATACTCATCCAAGCAGGCGAAGGCCAAGGTCCCGAAGAAAACGGCCAGGAAGATGTTGAACATCCCCTTCTGGGCGTACTGGGTGCAGATCTCCACCACCCGCTTGCTGTCCGCCATCGAAGCCCGCTCGGTATCGAGATTGATGTTCTTCCGGATGAACTCCACCGCCCGGTAGGAGCCCGTGACCACCGCCTGGATGGAGGCGCCGGCGAACCAGAAGATCACCGCGCCGCCGGTGATGAGCCCGAGCAGGAAGGGGGCGTGGAGGATCGAGATGTTCTCGAGTCCCTCGGTCAGGCGGTTGGTCAGGAGCATGATCAGGGAGAAGATCAGGGTGGTGGCCCCGACCACCGCGGTCCCGATCAGCACCGGCTTGGCCGTGGCTTTGAAGGTATTACCCGCCGAGTCATTCTCCTCCAGCCAGCCCTTGGCCCGTTCGAAATCGGGGTCGAAGCCGAATTCCTTCTTGATCTCGGCCTTGATGTTCGGAATCTTCTCGATGTTGGAAAGCTCGTAGACGGACTGGGCGTTGTCGGTCACCGGCCCGTAGGAATCCACCGCGATCGTGACCGGCCCCATCCCCAGGAAGCCGAAGGCCACCAGCCCGAAGGCGAAGACCGCGGGGGCTATCATCAGGACGGAAAGCCCGGTGGTGCTGACCCCGTAGGCGATGGCCATCAGGGCCACGATCGAGATCCCCATCCAGTAGGCGCTGTAATTGCCCGCCACCAGCCCGGAGAGGATGTCCAGGGAAGCCCCGCCCTCCTTGGCGGAGTCGAGGATCTCGCGGACATGCCGGGAATGCATCGAGGTGAAGATCTTGACCAGCTCGGGGATAATCGCCCCGGCCAGGGTTCCGCAGGTAATGATCAGGGAGAGTTTCCACCACATCGTCCCGTCTCCGACAGTGGGGATCAGGAGGTAGGAAAGCACGAAGGTCATGCCGATCGAGCTGATCGAGGTCAGCCAGACCAGCTTGGTCAGGGGAGTCTCGAAATTGAACTTGTCCAGGTTCCCGTAGGTGGCCTTGGCCCAGGCCTTGTTGATGTAATAGGCCAGGACACTGGTTACGATCATGCCGATGCGCATGACGAAGATCCAGACCAGGAGCTGGACCTGGATGATCGGATCGCTCACCGCCAGGAGAATAAAGGTGATCAGGGCGACCCCGGTGACGCCGTAGGTCTCGAAGCCGTCGGCGGTGGGGCCGACCGAGTCGCCGGCGTTGTCGCCGGTGCAGTCGGCGATCACGCCCGGGTTACGGATGTCGTCTTCCTTGATCTTGAAGATGATCTTCATCAGGTCGGAGCCGATGTCCGCGATCTTGGTGAAGATCCCGCCCGCGATCCTAAGGGCGGCGGCGCCTAGGGACTCGCCGATGGCAAACCCGATGAAGCAGGGCCCGGCATAATCCCCGGGGACCCAGATCAGGATGAAAAGCATGATCACCAGCTCGACGCTGATGAGGAGCATCCCGACGCTGATCCCGGCCTGGATGGGAATCGCGTAGGTCGGGAAGGGCTTGCCCCCCAGGCTCGAGAAGGCGGAGCGGGAATTGGCGAAGGTGTTGATCCGGATCCCGAACCAGGCCACCGAGTAGCTGCCCAGGATCCCGACGATGCTGAAGATCACGATGATCATGACCTTGAAGGCGGGTAAGTCTTGCAGGAAGCCGAAGTAGACCACCATGATCACCGCGATGAAGGCCCAGAGGAGGGCGATGAATTTACCCTGGGTGATCAGGTAGGTCTTGCAGGTCTCGAAGATGAGCTCCGAGACCTCCCGCATCGACTTGTGCACCGGCAGATCCCGGAGCTGGGCGTACTGCCACATCCCGAAGACCATCCCCAGGATACAGACCACCAGGCCCCCGATGAGGAGACTTGAGCCTTTTATCCCCAGGAAGGTCACCGAACTCATGTCCGGGAGAATCAGCTCGGCCTCACTGGCCCGGGCCACGGTGCTTAAAAGCAGGGTGAGCACCGGCACCCCCAGCACGGCCAACCAGGTGGCCAGCCGGCTTTTTTGGACCTTTTTCCCCATCATTCCCTCCTTATTATATTACTAGTCCGGGCGCGGAACCTTCCGCGCTTCCTTATATTAGTAGAATCCCGTTCTGGCGAAGCTACCCCTCTCCCTAAAAACTTAAGGGACATCAATTTTGAGCATCCTAAACAACATCCCGGCCGATGTCAATTGTATACAAATAGCATGGCGCAGAGGGCAGAGAGCAGAGCGTTAAGAACAAGAGATTATGGATTGATTAATTGTCCGAAGTCCTAAGTCAAAGAAAAAACTCGTACATGTCCAAATTAGAAAATGACTATCGACAGTCCAAGTATTAAAAGATTTGATTTTGAGATCGCCACGCCCTGCGGGCTCGCGACGACAAAATGGCTGTCATTGCGAGGAGCCAACGCGACGACGCAATCTCAGTTTTCAAAAGCCACGGTTAATTTGGACAGCTATGGAAAAAACTGACAACTGAGAGCTTATTACTGATAACTGAATGGGATAGAAGCAATTATCGCGCTTTGCGCTCTGCGCTTTGCCCTTTGTGCTTCGCCCTTTGCCCTTTGTTCTATGCGCTATGCGACTTATATTCGGTCTCGATCCGGTCTTTGAACTTCTGGAAGACAAACTTCCGCTTCAATTTCATCGTCTGGGTCAGGAGCCCGTTTTCCAGGGTAAAACCCTCGGTCAGGAAGACGAATCTCTGGGGGATTTCGTATCCGCCGAATTTCCCCTTGAGGCCCCCGAGGATTTCCTTGGTGAGCAGGTCCGCGATCTCCTTGTTTTTAACCAGTCCCTCGGGGTCCGCGGGCAGGCCGTGCTTCTCCGCGTAAACGGCCAGGGCCGGGAAGTTGGGGACGACCAGGCAGACATTGTAGGGGCGGTTCGACCCGTAGATCATCGCGTTCTCGATCAGGGGGTTCAGCTTGATTTCCTCTTCAATGGCGGAGGGGAAGACATACTTCCCGTTCTCGAGCTTGTATTGCTCCTTGATCCGGCCGGTGATGAATAAAAACCCGTCTTTATCGATCCGTCCGATGTCCCCGGTCCGGAAGCCCCCGTCCGGGGTCATCACCTCCGCGGTTTCCTTGGGCTTGTTGTGGTAGCCGACCATCACGTTGGGGCCGTAAACCACGATCTCGCCCTCCGTGGGATCGCCGGTCACGGATTTATCAATCACCACCTTCACCTTTTCGATCACCCGGCCCACGCTCCCCGGCCGGTGGGCCAGGGGGGAATTGACCGTGACCGCGGGCGAGGTCTCGGTCAGGCCGTAGGCGTCGTAAAGGGGAATCCCCACGTCCTCGAAGAAATGCTGGATCTGGACATTGGTGGCCGCGCTCCCGGTCAGCGAGCCCCAGAGCCGGCCCCCGAACCTTTGCCGGATTTTTTTGAAGACAATGGCATCGGCCAGTTTGAACTTGAGGTTGACGAGCAGGCTGGCCTGGCCTTTCTCCTTGAGTTCCCTTCTCCGCTTGCCGGCTTCCACCCCCATCTGGAAAAGTTTTTTCGGCAGGCCCCCTTCCGTATCCATCTTGGTCTGGATCCCGGAATAAACCTTGTTGAAAATCCGGGGAACGGCAATCAGGAAAGTAGGCTTGACCAGCCCCATGTCGTCGGCGAGGGTGGCGACGCTTTCCATGAACCCGACCGATCCCCCGATCTGGATGAAACAGTAGAGCTCCGCGGTCTGGCCGAAGGCGTGGGCCCAGGGCAGGATGGAGAGGCTTCGCTCCTGGTCGGAAAGACGGGGAAAATTCTTCTTGGCCGCGAGGACGTTGCTGGTGAAATTCCCGTGGGTCAGGAGCACCCCCTTGGGGTCGCCGGTGGTTCCCGAGGTGTAAAGCAGGACCGCGATGTCTTCGGGGCCCGGCCGGATTGACGGCGCCGGCTGGGCCACGCCCAGTTTCTCCAGGGCCGCCAGGCTGTTTTCCCCCTCCCCGTCCAGCAGAACGATTTTCTCCAGGGTTTTAATCTCCGCGGGAAAATCCTTGATCTTATCCCGGATCTCCGGCTTGGAAACGAAAAGCACCTTGATCGTGCTGTCGGCGATGATATATTTCCAGACCTTTAAGAGTTCCTGCTCGTACATCGGAACGAAGCGGGCCCCCAGGCCGAAGGTGGCGAAGGCGACCACCGCGAACTCCACCCGGTTGTTGGCGATGATCCCGACCGAGTCCCCTTTCTTAACCCCCAGCCGGGCCAAACCGACCCGGAGGTGGCCCACCCTTTGCCCCACCTCCCGGTAGGTGACCCATTCGTATTCCTTCTGGGGGTTTTTCTTCCCGAACAGCAGGTTGTCGGGGTACTTGGCCACGCTGGCTTCCAGGAGCTCAACGAGATTGTCAGGTTTTTCGTACTGGTAATTCATCTTTCCCTTCCTGGTTAAATGGTTATAATCGCTTCGCAAACCGGGTCACCAGTGTTACTATAATAATAGAGTTTTCTAAACCCTAAAAGCCTAAAAAATGAAATTCAGCGGATCAGAAAACCATCTGGAGGAATGGAAGAAAAGGTGTCCGGAAAAATTTGCGCCGGAGGAAACCATCTTCAAGCGCATCCACCGGGGCAACCATATTTTCATCGGGACCGGTTGCGGCGAGCCGCAGTACCTGATCCAGGCGTTGATTAGCTATGTCAGCTCCCACCCCAAGGTCATCTTCGACGCCGAGGTGATCCACATCTGGACCCTGGGGGTGGCCCCCTACGCCGAGAAAAAATTTCAGGACAACTTCCGCCACAACTCCTTTTTTATCGGGAAAAACACCCGGGAATCGGTCAACCAGGGCCTGGCCGATTACACCCCGATCTTCCTCTCCAAGTTGCCCGATTTGTTTTACCGGAGAATCATCCCGATCGACGTGGCCCTGATCCAGACCTCGCCCCCGGACCGCCATGGCTTCCTTTCCCTGGGGGTGAGCGTGGACGTGGTCAAGGCCGCCGTCGAGGTGGCCCCCCTGGTCATCGCCCAGGTGAACTCATATATGCCCCGGGTTCACGGGGACGGCTTTCTTCCGATTAGCAAGGTGGATTTCCTCCTTCCCCACGACGAACCGATCCTGGAATTTCATGGTGAGCCTGATGATGAGGTCGTCCGGAAGATCGGCCATTACGTTTCCCGCCTGGTCCAAGACGGAGACACCATCCAGGTGGGCTATGGCTCGATTCCCAACGCCATTCTCGCCAACCTCAAGGACAAAAAACACCTGGGGATCCATACCGAGCTTTTAAGCGATGGGATCGCGGAACTCCTCAAAAATGGCGTGGTGGACAACTCGAAAAAGACCATCAACCGGGGCAAAACCGTGACGGCCTTCTGCATGGGCAACCAGGAAACCTACGCCTACATCCATGACAACCCGGCCATCGAGTTCCGGACGATTGATTACACCAATAACCCGCTGATTATCGCGCAGCATGACAACATGGTCGCGATCAACAGCACCCTGGACGTGGACCTGACCGGCCAGGCCACTGCCGAATCCCTGGGTCATGTCTTTTACAGCGGGATCGGGGGCCAGGCCGACTTCATGCGGGGCGCGATGCTCGCCCGGAACGGGAAAACCATCCTGGCCCTCCCCTCCACCGCGGAAAAGGGAACCCTCTCCCGGATCGTGCCCTACCTGAAAGAAGGCTCCGGGGTCACCCTGAACCGGGGCGACGTCCATTACGTGGTCACCGAGTATGGGATCGCTTACCTCCACGGGAAGAACATCCGGGAACGGGCGATGGAACTGATCGCGATCGCCCACCCGAAATTCCGCCCCGGGTTGATCGAGGAAGCCAAAAAACTCAACCTGATCTATTCGGACCAGGCCTTCATCCCCGGTGAAAAAGGCGAGTACCCGGAAGAGCTCGAAACCTACCGCACCACCAAGACCGGCCAGGAAATCCTCCTCCGGCCGGTCAAGATCAGCGACGAAACGCTCCTGAAGGATCTCTTCTACTCCCTCTCCGACAAGAGCCTGGAACGCCGATTTCTCTCGATGCGCAAGGACATGCACCATGACCGCCTCCAGAAATACGTCGTGGTGGACCATTCCCGCGAGATGTCCATCGTGGCCCTGAAAAAACTCGAGAAAAAGGAAGAAATCGTGGGTTTAGGGCAGTACATCCTGGAAGCCGATTCCCTGACCGCCGAGGCCGCCTTCATCACCCGGGATGACTGCCAGGGGCAGGGGATCGGGCGGGAACTGCTCTCCTACCTGACCCTGTTGGCCAAGAAGCAAGGCCTGCTCGGCTTCACCGCCACCGTCCTGGCCGAAAACCGGCCCATGCTCCACCTGTTTGAAACCATGGGATTTGACCTTACCAAGCACATCGAGGACGGGGTTTATGAATTGAAAATGGGGTTTAAGCCGGGGCCATAAAAAAGCAGGTAAAAGGTGAAAGGTAAGGAGAAATTGCTATTAAAAATTTCTAATTTCTAATGACGAATCTCTAATCAATGTTTAATATCTAATCGCCAATTCATAATTTCCAATTCCTGAGTTTCTGAATAGGTCATTCTAATTGGAATTTGAAATTTCTCCGGTTAATGTTTTGATTTATGTCCTTTAAGCGTCTGAAAAAAACCCTGTTTACCCTTGTTATCCCCGGGCTCCTCGGTTTGCTCCTGGCCTCCGGCCCGGCTGCCGGGAAAGAAAAAGCCCTCCCGGGCGAGACCTCCTTTCCCCGCGTCGCTTCCGAAACCATCAACTTCCCCGTCAAGGTGAAGCCCCGACCGGCCGCCCCCCTCCCCAGCCCCGGCGACGGGAGAAAGCTCGAGTTGCTGATCGACCCCGGCCACGGCGGAAAAGACTGGGGGACGGTGGGTGTCTGCCCGATCTTGGAAAAAAACCTGGTGCTCGAAATCGGAAGGTTGCTCTTTGAAATCCTGAACTCCGACCCCCATTTCGAAGCCGCGCTTACCCGCGATATCGACGTCTACCTGAACCTAGCCGAACGTAAGCGCCTGGCCCGGGAACTGGCCCCCGATTTCTTCGTAAGCATCCATGCCAACTGGGGGAAACGGGTCGCCGCCGAAGGGCCCGAAGTGTATTTCCTGAATATCAAACCCACGGACGAAGAGGCCCTCCAGTTGGCGATCCAGGAAAACCGGGAAATCAAAACCGAGGAAAAACCCCTCAACCGCGAGCCCATTCTCGAAGCCATCCTGAAGGATCTCTCGGAAACCGCGCACCTGAAAAAAAGCAGCGAGCTGGCCGAAATCACCTTCCGGGAACTCCGCCAGGTGCTCCCGGGCGAGTTCCGGGGCGTGAAACAGGCCCCCTTCGTGGTCCTGAATGGCGTCGGCCGGCCCGCGATCCTGATTGAAGTCGGCTTCCTCTCCAACCAGGAGGACTGTTACTTCCTGAATACCGATTACGGGAAAAGGATAATCGCCGAGAGGATTGCGGAAGGAATCCGGAGATTCGGTCTGACCCTCCTGGAAGAACGAAAGTTGAAAGAGCTCCAGCAAAAACCAGCCATCCCGGTAAAATGAGCTCCGAAAGACTAAAAGTTCAAAGTTCAAAATCCCAATGCCAAATGAATGCCAAAAAACTTTGTTCATTTGAGCTTTGTCATTTGGATTTCCTTCCGACCCAATGAAGATCCTGATCGCCACCACCAACCGCGGAAAGCAGAAAGAATACGCCGAGCTCCTGGCCGACCTCCCCTGGGAACTCAGCTTCCCCGGCCCGGAACAGGACAACCCGGACCTGGAAAACGGCCTGACCTTCCGGGAAAACGCGGTCAGCAAGGCCCGCCACTACGCGCGGACGGAAAAGATGCTTACCCTCGCTGATGACTCCGGCCTGGAGGTGGACGCCCTGGACGGACAGCCCGGGGTGTTCTCCGCCCGCTTCGCCGGCCACCCCGGCCGGGAAGGAAAAGACGAGGCCAACAACGCCCGGCTCCTCCGGGAACTCGGGAGCCTGCCCCGGGAAAAACGGGGGGCGGCCTTCCGCTGCGTGATCTGCGTAACCGACCCGGCCGGCCGCCTCCTGGTTGTCGAGGGGATTTTAAGAGGGTATATTAATTTTGAATCCCGGGGACACAACGGGTTCGGCTATGATCCCTTGTTTATGATTCCGGAATTGGACCGGAGCCTGGCCGAGCTTCCCCCCTGGGAGAAAAACCGGATGAGCCACCGGGGACGGGCGGTGGCCGAGCTGAAGAAAAAGTGGCCCGAATTCCTTCGGACGCTGGAAGAAAAAAAACAATAGAAGGTTTCGAGTTTCTGGTTTCGGGTTTCGAGTTTTACTGTCGGGGCGTAGCGCAGCCTGGTTAGCGCGCCTGCCTTGGGCGCAGGAGGTCGGCGGTTCAAATCCGCCCGCCCCGACCATTATGAAAAGCTGCTCTACCGTTCGCGCATTCAATTATGAGATGTTGAATAAGTCGGCGGTTTTTATCCCGATCACAAGGATCATCGGGACAAATCCGCCCGCCCCGACCACAATTTCTTGATTTCTAAAGTTTTATACTTAATTTGAAAGCCAATTGGAATAGAATAAAATCCAGCAATATCTGTTGAAAATCAAATGGGTTATGCCCAGAAACCGACTGCAAAACGAATGAGAAAAAGAAGGACTTTTCTATCCGGAAGTTAAGGAAGGAGGTTCTTGACAAAATGAACCCTAAAAGTTTTAACTTTGTAGCAACTAAGTCCCGGATTAATGGAAGGATAATGAGAACCGGAAAAGAAAAGGGCATAACTATCGCGGTCTTTACCGGCCTGTTCCTTCTTGCCTTTTCCGTCAGCCTCGCCTCCGCGGCCGAGCTGACCGGGGAAGAAATCATAAAAAAGGCCCGGGACCGGGAGACCCCCCAGACCAGCTATACCAGAATCAAGATGACCCTGATTAACAAGAAAGGCGGGACCCGCCTGCGCGAGATGTTAATCTGGGGCAAGAAATTCGGGAAAGCTACCCGGAGCGTAACCCGCTTCCTGTCGCCCCCGGATGTCCGGGACACCGGCTTCCTTTACCGGGAGGTCCCGGGGGGCAAGGACGAGCAGTTCGTCTACCTCCCCTCCCTCCAGCAGGCCCGCCGGATCGCGGTGGAGGAGCGGACCTCAAGTTTCATGGGATCGGACTTTACCTATCAGGACATGGAGCGCCGGGAGCCCGAAGAAGACACCCACACACTCCTGGGGGAAGAAGATATCAAAGGAAACGCCTGTTACCGGATCGAAAGCAAGGCCAAGGACCCCGAGAGTTCCCCTTACAGCAAGGTAATCCATTGGATCCGGAAGGACATCCTGGTCCCGGTGAAGGCGGATTTCTACGACCGGCATGACCAGCTCCAGAAACAGCTCAACGTGGAAAACCTGGAGAAGGTTGAAAAGTACTGGATTTCCAAAAAGAGCGTGATGGAAGACGTCCAGAAAAAGCACAAGACGGTGATGGAGATGGTGGAAATCAAGTTCGACCAGCCCATCCCGGATGACCATTTCACCGAGCGGTTTTTGCAGAAACCTTAAACAAACATGGTCCTGATTCAAATCGTCTGGAAGAATCTCCTGCGCCGCAAGATCCGCAGCGTCCTGACCGTGATCGGGATCGCCGTCGGGATCGGCGCGGTGGTTTCCCTGGTTTCGATCACCGATGGATTCGTCCACGGCTGGAAGAACATGATCAAGGGCCACGGGACCGACCTGACCATCGTCAAGGCCGGGACCGAGGCCAACCTCCTTTTAAACATCCTGGATGAATCCCTGGGCGACGGGCTTCGCCAGGTCCCGGGGCTGGAGGCGGTGACGGAATCCCTGGTGGACATCGCCACGATCGAGGATAAGCCCTCGATCATGCTTTTCGGGTATGCCGCAGGCGGGGATTACATGAACCGCCTCAAGTTCCAGACCGGCGGCCCGATCACCTTGGACGACAAAGACGAAATTATCCTCGGGAGCGTCCTGGCCAAGAGCCTAAAAATCAAGGTCGGCGACGAAATCGAGGTCGAGCGGGAATTCATGACCGTGGTGGGAACCTGCGAGTCGAGCAACGTCCTCGAAAACGGGGCCGGGATCATGTCGATCAAGCGCCTGCAGAAGCTGATGGACCGGGAAGGCAAGGTCACCACCTTTGGCATCCGTCTCGTCAATCCCAGCCAGATGCCGGAGATCAAGAAGGAAATCGAGACCAGATTCCCCAGCATCTCGGCCTTAAGCACCCGTGAGTTCGTGGATGAGAACGAGGGGGTCAAGATGGCCCAGGCCCTTTCCTGGGGGATCTCCCTGATCGTCCTCCTGGTCGGGGCCATCGCCACGATGAATACCATGTTCATGTCCGTATTCGAACGAACCCGGGAGATCGGAATCCTCCGGGCCCTGGGCTGGAGGAAGGGCCGGATCATTAACATGATCATGCAGGAATCCATCATCCTTTCCCTCTGCGGAGGCATTCTCGGGATTTTCTTTGGGATGGGAGCGGTGCGGATGCTGAATCTTTTCCGCCAGCTCCGGGGCCTGGTCCAGGCCGAATACACCACCTTTCTTTTCGCGGAGGCGATTATCCTGGCCCTGATTCTCGGGGTCCTGGGGGGCATGCTCCCCGCCTGGCGCGGTTCCCGGATGCCCCCCGTCGAAGCGCTCCGGTATGAATAGAATATGTATTACTGGAACCCTGAAACCCTTGAACCCTTGAACCCTTTTGTTTATTTAAGGAGATAGCTTTTGGCGATACCGGTAGTCGAGCTCAGAAACGTGACCAAATCCTTCGTCGAGGGCGATGTCCAGGCCCTCCGGGGGGTGAACCTGACCATCTACAAGGGCGAGTTGATGTGCATCATGGGCCCGAGCGGATGCGGGAAATCCACCCTCCTGAACCTGGTCGGGGCCCTCGACCGCCCCACTAGCGGGGAGATCCTGATTGACGGGGTCAACCTGAACGACGTCGAGAATCTCGACACTTTCCGCTCCCGCAAAATCGGCTTCATTTTCCAGGCCTTTTTCCTGGTCCCCACCCTGACCGCCCTCGAGAATGTTGAGATCCCCATGTTCGACTCCGGCTTCGTCCTCCCCCAGGAAAAGACCCAGAAGGCCCGCCAGCTCCTGAAAGACGTGGGCCTGGAGAAAAAAATCAACCAGGTTCCCACCCGCCTCTCCGGGGGGGAAAAACAGCGGGTGGCCATCGCCCGGAGCCTGGCCAACGACCCGGCCATCATCCTGGCCGACGAGCCCACCGGGAACGTGGATTCCAAGACCAGCGCCATGCTGATTGAGCTCCTCCGCCGGATCAACCAGGAAAAGAACGCCACCCTCATCGTGGTCACCCACGACCCGCTGATCGCCGCCGCGACCAACCGGGTGGTCCAGATGCTCGATGGCCAGATCGTCGGCGAAAAAGACCCGAAAAGCCTGCTGAAATAAATTCAACGCTCAGCCTCTTTTTCAAATCCCTTCACAAAAAAATCAATTGCCAAACCGGCGGCCGTCGATTTATGCTTTCCTTCCATGAAGAAACCTGACCCCCCCCGGGAAGAGAAAAGGAAAATGGACGCCCCGGGCGCTCCCGCCCCCGCCTCGAATTTCATCAAGGACATCATCAACGCCGACCGGGAGCGGGGAAAAAACGACGGCCGGGTGGCCACCCGCTTTCCCCCGGAACCGAACGGCTACCTCCATATCGGCCACGCCAAGTCGATCTGCCTGAATTTCGGGATCGCCGCCGAATACCACGGGACCTGCAACCTGCGCCTGGACGACACCAACCCCGTGACCGAGGAGGTGGAATACGTCGAGTCGATCAAGGACAACATCAAGTGGCTGGGGTTCGACTGGGAAGACCGGCTTTACTACGCCTCCGACTATTTCGAAAAGTTCTACCAGTTCGCCGTGGACCTCATCAAGATGGGCAAAGCCTACGTCTGCAGCCTGAGCGAAGAGGAAATCAAGAAATACCGGGGCAACTTTTACCAGCCGGGCCAGGCCAGCCCCGACCGGAACCGCTCGGTGGAGGAAAACCTGGATCTTTTCGCCCGGATGCGGGCGGGGGAATTTCCCGACGGCGCGCACGTCCTCCGGGCCAAGATCGACCTGGAGTCCTCGAACATGAACCTGCGGGACCCGATCATGTACCGGATCAAGAAGGCCCGCCACCACCGGACCGGGGACCGTTGGTGCATCTATCCCATGTATGACTTCGCCCATTGCCTTTCCGATTCGGTCGAGGGGATAACCCATTCGATCTGCACGCTCGAATTCGAGGACCACCGCCCGCTCTATGACTGGTTCCTGGATGAATTGAAGGTCCCCTCCCATCCCCAGCAGATCGAGTTCGCCCGCCTGAACCTGAGCTACACCGTGATGAGCAAGCGCAAGCTCCTGGAGCTGGTGGAAAAAGGGATTGTCCGGGGCTGGGACGACCCCCGGATCCCGACCATCTCGGGCCTCCGCCGGAGGGGCTATACCCCCGAGTCCATCCGGGAATTCTGCGAACGCATCGGGGTGGCCAAGGCCGAGGGCATCGTGGACGTGGCCCTGCTCGAGCACTGCGTCCGCCAGGACCTGGAAAACCGGACCCCGCGGGTCATGGTGGTCCTGAATCCCTTGCGGGTGGTGGTCGACAACCTCCCCGCGGGGCAGGTGGAGGAATTTGATGCCCCCTACCACCCCACCGACCCGGGCTTCGGCAGCCGGAAGGTCCCCTTCTCACGGGTCATTTATATTGAAAAGGATGACTTCCGAGAGGACCCGCCCCCGAAATGGTTTCGCCTCTCACCCGGCCGGGAGGTCAGGCTCCGCTACGCCTGCATCATCAAATGCGTGAAGGTGTTAAAGGATGAAAAAACCGGAGAGGTGAAAGAGCTTCACTGCACCTGGGACCCGGCCACCCGCGGCGGCGACACCCCGGACGGGCGCAAGATCAAAGGCACCCTGCACTGGGTTTCGGCGGATCATTCGCTTCCCGCCGAGGTCCGGCTTTACGACCGGCTTTTCCACCAGCCCAATCCCCTGGAGGGGGAAGAAGGGGCCGATTTCACGAAAACCCTCAATCCGGATTCGCTCAAGATTCTGATTTCCTGCCGGATCGAGCCCAGCCTGGGAAAGGCGGCGCCGGAAAACCGTTACCAGTTTGAAAGGCTGGGTTATTTCTGCGTCGACCCCGATTCGACTCCCGGGCACCTGCTGGTGTTTAACCGGACCGTCTCCCTCCGCGATTCCTGGGCCAAGATCGAAAAATCCCAGGAAAAATAAATCAGAAAGTTGGAGAGTTGGTAAGTTAGTATGGAAACCTGCGAACTGAAAATAACCGGGCTGGCGGATTCCGGGGACGGCGTGGGGCGCGCGGAGGGAATGGTTCACTTCGTGCCGTTTTCCGTGCCGGGCGACGAGCTGATCGTGGAAGTGGTCTCGCGCAAGAAGAATTTCATCCGTTCCCGGATCTGGGAAATTACCAGGCCGTCAGCCGACCGGGTCGAGCCGCTCTGCTTTTACTTCGGCAAGTGCGGGGGCTGTTCCTGGCAGAACGTGAGCTATCCGGCCCAGCTGGCGGCCAAAAGGCAGATTGTCCAGGATGCCCTTCTCCGGATCGGCCGGTTCGCCGGGGCGGAGGTGGAGCCGACCGTGCCTTCCCCCCGGGAGCTCGGATACCGACACCGGGCGCGTTTTAACCTGGACTCGGGCCGGTTCGGTTTTTCCATCCGGGGCTCCCATAAGTTCGTCCCGGTCGGGGATTGTCTCCTCCTCGAACCGGAACTCAAGCCGGGGGTCCATTTCGTCCGGGACTTTTTGAAGGAAATCCGCCCCCGCTCCTTCGCTTTCACCTCCTGTGAGATGACCCGGGATGAAGACGGGGTGGTCAGCGTGGAGTTTACCCCCCCCGCCTCCCGGAAAGACCGGGAAGAGCTCAAGCAGCTAGCGCAGATGGCCGGCCTGAAGATCGAGGTGGACAGCCGCAGACGGGCCTTCGTCCAGGCTAACCGGCAGCTGAATGAAATCCTGGTTCAAGCGGTGGCCCGGGAGTTGAAACCAGGAGAGGGCGAACGGGTGCTCGAGCTGTTTTCCGGGAGCGGGAATTTCAGCTTCGCCCTGACGGCCGCGGCCGGTTCAATCCTGGCGATTGAAAGGAATCCCGCCGCCGTCCGCGAGGCCGAAAAAAGACGGGCGGAACTCGGGCTGGACCGGATGACTTTTTCCCAGGGAGACGCGGCCTCGGAAATGAAAAAGCTGGCGGAGAGCGGGGAAAAATTCGAGCAGGTTCTCCTGAACCCGCCCCGGGAAGGGGGCCAAGAGGAACTCGGCTTGGCGATGCGGCTCAACCCCCGGCGGATTGTTTACATCTCCTGCAACCCGGCGATCCTGGCGCGGGACCTGAGCCTCCCGTCGGAGTCGGGATACCGGCTATCGAAAGTAACGCCCTTCGACATGTTCCCCCAGACCCCCCACGTCGAGGTTCTGGCCGTAATCACCCGGCTCTAGTCTTTTTGGTTTTTCTGGTCTCTCTGGTTTAACTCGAAACCAGAAACCCGAAACTCGAAACGTATTTTATTAGGTTGGGATTGAGCAGGCCTCCAGCGCCTGCAGGAATTTTTTCAAATCCGAATAATCCCGGATCACCTGGTCTGCTCCCTCCCGAAGAAGTTTTTTCGTCCCCGCCCCCACCCCCAGAAAGGCGATTTTCATTTCCCGGGCCGCCCACACATCCCAGACCCCGTCCCCGACATAAACAACCTTGGAAAAACGTTTCGTTCTTTCGCTTTTCCCCATCGCCTGAACCGCTATTTTCAAAATCCCCGGCCGGGAGATCGAATCGTTGGCGGAAAAAATGGGAAGATCGCCCGCCGCCAGGCCCGCGTTTCGCAGCTTGACCTCCGCCGACTCCCGCCAGCCCCCCGTGGCCAGGGCCACCACCCACCAGTCCGATTGTTTCAAGGCTCGCAGAGCCTCGCCGGCGCCCCGCAAGGGTTTTAATTTAATGTTTTCGGATTTTAGACGGCTTTTGACGATCCGGACGAAGCTCTCTTTGACTTCCCGGGCCGGGACCCTGCCGATCTCCCGGCGAAAATTCATTCGATAGATCTCGGCCAGGATCCCCGCGTCGGTCACATCGTGATAATGGGACCATTCGGTATCCACCTGTTCCACTCCCAGGACTTGCCTGACCGCCTCCACATAACAATCGGCATCGAACTCCATCGATTCGATGAGCGTTCCATCGACGTCAAAAAGCGCCAGGCATTTCATGATTCGTTGAGATTGCTGGAAGGGTCTGATAATTCGAGCTTTGATCATTTGAATTTATTTTCCCGATATACTATCTACCAACTACTACCTCCTGACAAACTTATTTTGATAATTTTTTATATTTTATAATAATAATGGAAGGGAGATAGTCCATGCTGATCATCGGAGAAAAAATCAACGGCACCCTGAAAGGCATCGCCGCGGCCATCAATATAAGAGACGCGGAGGCTATTGCCGCGGCCGTGCGTGGACAGGATCAGGCCGGCGCGGACGTGATCGACGTCAACGCCGGCACCGGCAAAACCCAGGCCGCGGCCGAGATCGAGGACATGAAATGGCTAGTGGAGGTCGTCCGGAAAGCCACCTCCAAGCCGCTTGCGATCGACTCGGAAAATTCCGAGGTGATCGCGGCCGGGCTCAAGCTGGTCCACGGTCCTACCCCCTGGATCAATTCCGCGAGCGCCGCCCCCGCCCGCCTGGAGAGCATGCTCGCGCTGGCCCAGGGCACGGGCGGTCCGATCATCGCCCTCTGCATGGATGAAAAGGGTATCCCCACCTCGAGGGAGGGGAGGCTGAATGCCGCCGAAAGAATTTATCTGGCCGCCCGGGAAAAAGGCATCAAGCCGGAGTGCCTGTATTTCGATCCCCTGGTTATGCCGATCTGCGCCAATGATAAAGCCGGGGCGATGAACCTGGAGCTGATCAGCTCGATCAAGACCCGCTTTCCCGGCGCCCGGACCGTGGTGGGGCTGAGCAATATCAGTTTCGGCCTGCCCCAGCGAGAGGTAGTCAATCACACGTTCTTAACGCTCTGCCTGCAGGCGGGCCTGGACGCGGCGATCATGGATCCCACCCGGGTCAACACCCTGATGGCCCTCCGGGCCGCCGACGCCATCCTGGGCCACGACCGCATCTGCCGCCGATACATGCAGACCTACCGGACGATTTCTCAGAAAAAATAAGGCTTCCGCGGAGGCGAAAAAAAACGACCCAGCCACCTAGTCAGGTGAACTGGGTCTTATCGTTCAGCGTAAATAAGTAGGGGGGGAAACTATTTCTTTCTGGCCATCTTAGCCCGGGAAATATCTCCCTGCTTGTCGATGAAATAGAGGAATCCGTCTTCCCTCTTGATCCCGGTCTTGGAGACCACCTCGGCTTTGCCCAGGTTCTGCTTCTTGGCGCCGCCCCGGGCCATTCTCTTGCGGGCGACATTCCCCTGCTTGTCGATGTAATAAAGCCAGCCTTTCTCGCGCTTAACCCCAACCTTTGTCACCTTTTGAGCCATTCTTCCTCCTTGTTATTAAAGGTTAAAAATTTGGATATCCTGGTCTCTATTCTCCCTCATTTTCCGAGGATGTCAAGCGAATATTAGAAATATTTTTCAACCTCCTCCCCCACTCCCCGTTATGCAAAAAGCGGGCCCGGCTTTTTTTTCAATGATTTTTTTCCGGCACCAACCCCCACACGTTCACGGGAACGTTCCGGTTGTCCCGGGTTCCGTCGCCCAGCTGGCCGGATTGGTTGGCCCCCCAGCATTTCACCGCGCCTCCGGAAATCAAGGCGCAGGTGTGATTCCACCCGGCGGAAATGGCGATCGCTTTCTGGTTGGCCGGCTTAACCTCCCCCGGTTTTCCCCCGGCATAGACCTTCCCGGTCAAAACCAGGGCCAAGCAAATCATCAACCCGCTTAAAAATTTCTGTTTTTTTTCTTCGTTCAAGCCGCCCTCGGTAGAGGTGGATATCTGAAATCCGACCCTTGGCCGGGGGTGAGGTTGAGGAGATAATTTTCTTCCTCTAGCTCTTGGTCTCAAGGCTTTTACGGATCTTCTCCACCTCCAGATCCTGGATGAACTTGACCAGGCTTTTCCACATGGGATGGAACCCGTATCCGCCTTCGGTCATTTCCTTGATCGCCTCCTCCTTGGACCACCCCTGCACGACGACTCGATAGGCCGCGATCATCGCGCCGGTCCGGTCGGAGCCGTGATGGCAATGGACGAAAACCGGCTGATTGCCGGGATCGGTGACCATCCGGAGGAAGGCGATCACGTCCTGGTTTTTCTCATCCCAGGTTATTTCCGGAAGGCGCACGTAACGCAATCCATTCTTTTCGGTTTTCTCCCTTTCCGAATGCAGCAGCCGGAGATCCACCACCGTCTTGATCCCCATCGCCTTCAGCTGGGCGAAGCCTTTATTTTTCGGCTGAGCGCCGCGGTAGAGGACGTCGTTGACCTTAAACAGGTTCGGCAAACCTTTCTTGTCGATGATGGGAACGGCCCATTGCGCGGGACGGCTGCTCCCCGCCGCCTGGAGCTCGGCCGCGGCTTTATCCGGCGGGGGTTGAGAACCGGAGTCCGCGATCGCCGGGCCGGCCAGGACCGCCGCCCCGAAGAATAAAATCCCCCCTAGCCCAAAAGATTTAATAATCGATCTGGAATTCATGGTTGAATTTTAAATGCTCCCGGGAGATTAATACAATATCGGGCCAGCCGATGAAGCTTGCCATCGCCTGCCGATTATATCGCCTGCCGGAATCTTCGAGCCGCCAGTTTATGCAGAGAACGCCATTTTTTTATCCCGGCGGGCTTGAATTGGCCTCCGGCCGGTACCAGATGGGAGAGGTCCAAGCCCGCTCCTGGATCACCTTGGGAATCAGCGGGTCATCGCACGGATCCGGTCGCAGGTCCGGAGCCAGACTGTTGCACTGAAGGGTGTTCCAGCGGCAGGTGGGGTTCTCGATCACCCGGACATAATAAAAAGCCCGCTGCCCGGGGTTGAATTCCGGATCGGTCCAGACGGTGCAGAGCGTATCGAAACCGGCTCCCGCGGTTTCGCAGGTGGTGAGGTCTACGGACGCGCCGTTATCGGGATCGCCGGCAACCTCGTAGACCCGGTAATCCGGTTGGGTGGCGGTTTCGAGCCACCCCTTGATGACCTGAACACGCTGCAAGGGAGTACCTGTTCTTCCGCCCCCGCCCGGATCCCGGGCCGCCAGGATTCCAAAGGTGGGAGCCGAGACTCCTTCCGGCATCGGCGGCAGGTCTCCGCCCATCGGCACGCCCTCCCGGGAGCCGATCTCCGCCAAGTTGGAAGCGCCGCACCTGGTGGGTAAATTCCAGCCCCCGAAAAACCGCACGGAAATCCGGGGACCGCTGGTTGCATAGGTCTCCCGCCGGAGCAGGGCGTTGAAGATCGAGTCGCGGGAATTCTCTTCCGCCCAAACGGCGGTCAATCCTCCCGGATTGGAAACGATCATTAACGGCCCGTAAGTGATCAGGGTGAGCCGCTTCTGAACGCTGTCTTCATTCCATCCCGCGTGGCCTTCGTAGCGGTTTTCCTCCACCGCGCCGGGCGTGGCATTGTGGGTGTCGGTGGAGGCGATGATCCCAAGCTTGTAGGGGTTTACCCCCAGGCGTTCCTCTTCCTGTAAACCTTTCAGCAGGGCGTTGCGGATAAAATCCCACCGGGAAACGCACCCTTGCCCCATCATTCCCCCCGAGCCGACGCCTTCTCCGCAATCCTCCGGGGAAAACCAGTTTGCTTTCTCAAAACCACAGAGCTCATCGTTTTGGCCCCGGATCCCGGAAAGGTTATTCAGGCATTCCGAATCCCCCTTGTGCTGGAAAATCTCGGCCAAGGGCTCCATCCGCGCCCGGAGCGCGGCCAGCGCCTGCTCCTCCTCCCGGCTTTGTGCCCCCGGGTATTCGGCCGCGAACATCCTGCCGTTGCTGAGGTTCGAGTTGTGGGGGATGGAGATCGCCTCGCAGCCTTCCCCGGAGGCGGGGCAGGTCCTTTCGAGCTCGTTCATAAGTCCCCAGGGCGTCGCCTGCTCCAGGTAGCTCACCGGCAGGTCGGGGACCGCGGCGTTCCGGAAGATCACGTTTCGATGCAGGTTGCTGATCCCCGCGGTGTCGGTGTACTCATAGGCGACAAAAGAGGTGAAGGAACAATCCGCGGAGCGGTCGTAGGCGCCTTCCGCCGCCGCCTGGACTCTTTGCCACACGGCCCGGGCCCGGGCCGCGCAGTCTATTCCCGACGGACCGCAGATGTCGGGAAAGCGCGCCGGGCTCGCGCTGAAAATGACATTGGAAAAGATCAGCATGCTCATGTCGTTCCCGGCCCGGATGAGCGAACACGACTGGGAGTCATAGACACTCAAACCGGGTGCCGTGCAGGCGTCGGTCTCGCCGAAAAATTCCGAATGGTCGGTGACCGCGGCGAAATCGAGCGGGCGCTCGAGCTTGAGCGTCCGGGTGGGCTCTCCTTCCGGATTGAACGGCTCCAGGCCGATCCGCTCGCCCCGGGCGAAACGGTAGGCATCCTCCGGGGTCGCCCGGCTGCCCCAGATCCACGCGTCATAGGAATAGGAGGAGTGGGAGTGCAAATCGCCGAAGTAAAGATTCTTGAGGGGATTGAATTTCAAACAGGGGGAACGCTCTTCGGTATAGGAAACGCCGTGACCGCCCGGACTGGGTTTGTGGTTACAACCGAAAGGTCCTCCGATGGTGCAAACAAGTAAGGCGGCAATCAAACAATCTGGCGCTGCCGTTTTTCCTGAGTTTCTTTTAATTTGAGCAATCCTTGACACGGAACCTCATCTTCTGAATCTTCTTCTCCACCTGCCATTTTTCATTACTCGCCCTGGATAAAAACTCTCAGGCTCTTAAACAAGAAATGAATTTAAGGAGAACCGGGTTTTGAGCATTATCTGAAAAAAATGGAGAACGGTCAAATGATTTAAACCGCAGGCCATAAACAGGAAAAAACGAGAGCGGGGAAACGGAAGAACGAAGAGCACAAAACCCGCTGGCCGGGTGATCAGCAAAAAATTTTAAGCCGGGCCGGCGGAAAAGCCAGCCGTCTTCCTTGACGGAGGAGCGGTAAAAACCTACATTAACCTTAGGAAATAAAACGGAAAAAGAGCGCCTGTAGCTCAGTTGGACAGAGCAACGGACTTCTAATCCGTAGGTCGAGCGTTCGAGTCGCTCCAGGCGCGCCAGAAGCCAAACCCATTGCCTAACCGGCCGGGTTCTATTATTAAATATAAGGTAGATGTTGGTGGTGGGTGTAGCTCAATTGGCAGAGCACTGGACTGTGGCTCCGGTGGTTGAGGGTTCGAGCCCCTTCACTCACCCCATTTAAGCGCCCGTAGCTCAGATGGATAGAGCGTCGGACTTCGAATCCGCAGGTCGGGCGTTCGAGTCGCCCCGGGCGCGCCAGGATAAATGGGTAGTTAGCTCAGCTAGGTAGAGCAGCGGACTCTTAATCCGCGGGCCACAGGTTCGATTCCTGTACTACCCACTTTTTTTCATCCCTGATGAAAAAAAACTCCGAGCGTTGCGAGGAGCTTTGGTTTTACGCCTTTAAAAACCCCGAGTCGAAGGCGAGGGGTTTTGATTTCAAATCAAATAATGAGCTGGTTTTTTTACATTTTAAAATGCAAAGATGATTCTCTATATTCTGGAATAACCAATGACCTAATCCGCCGTCTAACTGCTCATAACCAAGGAAAGGGCGCCAAGTATACGAGATCACATCGACCGCTCTCCCTGGCCTACTGGGAAGAATTTTCCGACAAGTCGAAAGCGAGCAAGAGGGAAATCGAGGTAAAAACCTGGAATAGAGAAAATAAAATAAAATTAATCGAAACCAAGCGGGCCGCAGGTTTCCCTCGGCCTGAGGCCTCGGGATAAATCCCTCGACTTGAAGCATCAGGGCAAATCCCTCGACTTGAAGCATCAGGGCAAATCCCTCGACTTGAAGCATCAGGGCAAATCCCTCGACTTGAAATTTCGGGACTATTCCGTCTATAACAGGCCTCGGGATATACGATTCCTGGCTTTTTTTTCGGCCGTTTTTCCCTTTTTCCGCTCCGGAGAGGCGGGAAAAGCTTAAACTTGTTAATATATGTTTTGGACGAAGTAGATCTTAATCGGGCGAGAGTGGCGGAATTGGCAGACGCGCCAGACTTAGGATCTGGTCCGCATTCGCGGTTGGGGGTTCGATTCCCCCCTCTCGCACCAAATTTTATTAGGAAAAATACCCCCTCACCCTCCCCTCTCCCACCAGGGGAGAGAATTATGGTGATGGATAAAAGCTGACGGAAACACAAATGTGACGAAAGGGAAAACACCCATGAATCCAGAAACCCAGAATCTGAAAGTGGAAACCCTGGAAGTCGAGAACCAGCTGATCAAGCTCTCCGTGGAAATCCCGCTGGAGATGGTACGAGAAGAAATCGAACACGCCTACCTGCTCGTCGGCCGGAAGGCCAAGATCAAGGGCTTCCGCCCCGGCAAGATTCCCCGCGCGGTCCTGGAAAGTTACTTCCGGGAAGAGGCCGAGTCCCACGCCATTGAGCACCTGGTGGAAGATACCTACCCGGCCGCCCTGGCCCAGAAAAACCTCGAGCCGGCCAGCCGGCCGCGGATCGAGACCGACAAGTTCGCCGCGGACCAGCCTTTCCGCTATCACGTCACCTTCGCCGTCCTCCCCCGGGTGGAGGCTCAGCGCTACCGCGACCTTTCCGTGGAAAAGCCCCGCTTCCCGGTTCAGGAAGATGACGTTCGAGCCAGCCTGGAAAAACTCCGCCAGGGGCAGACCCAGCTCAAGGCGGTCGAAGAGAACCGCCCGGTGAAAAAGGACGACTTCGTGGTCCTGGATTACCGGGTCCACCTCCCCGGCGAGAAAAAAGAAAAGGTCCAGAAGAGCATCACGGTCCAGGTGGGATCGAACCGCTTTCTCCCGGAAATGGAGGAAGCCCTGGTCGGGATGAAACGGGACGAGCAGAAAGAGGCCCGGGTCACCTTCCCCGCCGACCATCCCCAGAAGGGACTCTCCGGGAAGGAGGCCGCCCTCCATCTCAAGGTGCAGGAGATCAAGGAGGCCGTTCTGCCCGAATTGAACGATGAATTCGCCCGCGAGGTATCCAGCTATCCGACCCTCCCGGAACTGACCGGCGCCATCCGGGCCAACCTCGAGAAGGAAAATCAAAACCGGGAGGAGCGGGAATTGAAAAACCGCCTCCTCGCCCAGCTGCGCGAACGTAACCCGGTCCCCCTGGCCCCCGCCGCCGTGGAGGAGCGGGCCCAGTTCCTGCTTTACCTCATGCAGTCGAACCTGGGCCAGCAGGGCTTGGCCTTCAACCTTGAAACCGAGGAGGGCAAAAAGCTCCTCGAGCGTTTCCGCGAGGAGGCGGGGAACGAGCTCCAGAACGAGATCCTTTTCAACTCGATCGCCCGGCAGGAAAACATCCAGGTGAAGGAAGAGGAAATCGAGTCGAAAATGGGCGACCTGGAGTCCCAGCGGCCGGGCCGGGGCGGGCGAGGCCGGGAGGAGGAACAGGAAAAGCTGAAAAATCAAGCCCGCCAGGACATTCTCCGAGAGCGAATCTTGGCCTTGCTCCGGGCAAATGCTAATATAAGAGAATGAGAAGCACCCTGATTCCGATCGTCATTGAGCAGACCCATCGAGGGGAAAGGGCCTACGATATCTATTCGCGCCTGCTCAAGGATCGGATCATCTTCATCGGCACCTCGATTGACGACGACATCGCCAACCTGATCATCGCCCAGTTCCTCTTCCTCGAATCCGAGGATCCCGACAAGGAAATCAACGTTTACATCAATAGCCCCGGGGGGGTGATCTCCGCCGGCCTGGCGATCTACGACACCATGCGCTTCATCCAGTGCCCGATCTCGACCCTCTGCATGGGCCAGGCCGCGAGCATGGGGGCTTTGCTCCTGGCCGCCGGGAACGCGGGAAAGCGTTTCGCCCTGCCCAACTCCCGGATCATCATCCACCAGCCGATCGGGGGGGTTCAGGGTCAGGCCACCGATATCTCCATCCACGCCAAGGAAATCATCCGGATCCGGGAGGATCTGAACCGGATCCTCGCTTTCCATACCAAACAAGACCCGGCCCGGATCGAGCGGGACACCGAGCGGGATTTCATCATGACCAGCCAGGAGGCCAAGGAATACGGAATTATCGACGAGGTGATTGCCAAGCGGAAATCGGTCCGCGCCCTTAAACCCGAAGCGGGGAAGGCCTAGTGAACCGACGGAATTTAAACGAACCGCGGGAGCTTTCCTGCTCCTTCTGCGGCAAGGGCCAGCGGGAGGTGCGCCGCCTGATCGCCGGCCCCTCGGTTTTCATCTGCGACGAGTGCGTCGAGCTCTGCAACGAGATCATCGCCGAGGAAAGGGATCGGGACGACCTTTCCGTTCCCAAAAACCGCCTCCCCCGCCCGGCCGAGATCAAGAGCATCCTGGACCAGTACGTGATCGGCCAGGAGCAGGCCAAGAAAATCCTTTCGGTGGCGGTTTACAACCACTACAAGCGGATCGACCGCAATCTTATCCCGGGGGACGTCGAGCTCCAGAAGTCCAACGTCCTGATGCTCGGGCCGACCGGCTCGGGCAAGACCCTCCTGGCCCAGACCCTGGCCCGGATCCTGGAGGTTCCCTTCGCGATCGCCGACGCCACCACCCTGACCGAGGCCGGCTATGTTGGCGAGGACGTGGAGAACGTGATCCTGAACCTGCTCCAGGCCGCCGACTACGACCTGGAAAAAACCAAGCGGGGGATCGTCTACATCGACGAGATCGACAAGATCTCGCGCAAGTCGGAAAACCCCTCGATCACCCGGGACGTCTCCGGGGAGGGGGTCCAGCAGGCCCTCCTCAAAATCATCGAGGGGACGATGGCCAACGTCCCCCCCAAGGGCGGCCGGAAGCATCCCCAGCAGGACTACATCCGGGTGGACACCACCAACATCCTCTTCATCTGCGGGGGCGCCTTTATCGGCCTGGACAAGATCGTCTCGGGCCGCCTCTCCGCGAGCGGGATCGGCTTCGGGGCCAGGATCCTGAGCAAGAAGGAGAAAAAAATCGGGGAAATCCTCCGCGAGGCCCAGCCCGAGGACCTGATTCGCTACGGGTTGATCCCGGAATTCGTCGGCCGGCTCCCGGTGGTGGCCGCCCTGGACGAGCTGGAGGAAGCGGACCTGGTCAGCATCATGACCAAGCCCAAGAACGCGCTCCTGAAGCAGTATCAAAAACTCTTCGAGATCGAAGGGGTTAAACTGAAGTTCACCGAGGATTTTTTAAACGCGGTCGCCAAGGAAGCCCAGCAGCGGAGCACCGGGGCCCGGGGTCTCCGGGCCATTCTCGAGCAGGTGATGCTCAACATCATGTATGACCTCCCCTCCAAGAGCGAAGTCCGGGAGGTGATCCTGAACTCCGAGGTGCTCCAGCAGGGGAAGGACCCGATCCTGGTTTACGGGAAAACCGCCGTCGGGACGGCCTGAGATCCCCGGTTCGGACTAAAGGAGGTAGGAGTATGGCCTTCAGCATCGATAATCGCGGCGCTTTCATCCCCGGGGCCAAGGGCCAGGTCATGCCCCTTTTGCCCCTCCGGGACATTATTGTCTTTCCCCACCTGATCGTTCCGCTCTTCGTCGGCCGGGAAAAGTCGGTCGCGGCTCTGAACATGGCCATGACCCGGGAGCGCGAGATCTTCCTGGTGGCCCAGCGAAACGCCAAAACCAACGACCCCAAGCCCGAAGACATTTACTCGGTGGGGACCGTTTCCACCATTCTCCAGATGCTCAAGCTCCCGGACGGGACCGTGAAGATCCTGGTCGAGGGGAAAAAGCGGGCCCGGGTCAAGGATTTCCTCCCCCGGGACGACTTTTACCTGGTCGAGCTCGAGGAGATCCAGGATAGCCAGGAAGAAGGCCCGGAAACCCAGGCCCTGGTCCGAAACACCCTTTCCGCCTTTGAGGCCTTCGTCAAGCTGAACAAGAAGATCCCCCCGGAAATGATCGTCACCGTCGCCGGGATCGACGACCCCTCCCGCCTGATCGACGTGATCTCCCCGCACCTGGATGTAAAGCTCGAAGAGAAACAGAAACTCATCGAGATCGTGGACCTGAACCAGCGGCTCGAAACCATTTTCACCTTCCTCCAGGGGGAGATCGAAATCCTCCAGATCGAGCGGAAGATTCGGGGCCGGGTCAAGAAGCAGATGGAAAGGACCCAGAAGGAATACTACCTGAACGAGCAGATGCGGGCGATCCAGAAGGAGCTCGGCCGGAAGGACGAGTTCCAGACCGAGATCTCGGACCTGGAAAACAAGATCAAGCAGAAAAAACTATCCGAAGAGGCCTTAGACAAGACCACCAAGGAGCTGAAGAAGCTGAAGCTCATGCCCCCAATGTCGGCCGAGTCCACGGTCAGCCGGAACTACATCGACTGGATCCTCTCCCTGCCCTGGCAGGAATACACCGAGGACAAGATCGATCTCGACGCGGCCGAGAAGATCCTGGAAGAGGATCACTACGGCCTGAAGAAGGTCAAGGAACGCATCCTCGAATACCTGGCGGTCCAGAAGCTGGTGGGCAAGCTCAAGGGCCCGATCCTCTGCTTCGTGGGGCCCCCGGGGGTGGGGAAGACCTCCCTGGGAAAATCCATCGCCCGGGCCACCAACCGGAAGTTCGTGCGGATTTCCCTGGGCGGGGTTCGGGACGAGGCCGAGATCCGGGGCCACCGCCGCACCTACATCGGCGCCCTCCCGGGCAAGATCATCCAGTCGATGAAGCGGGCCGGCTCCTCGAACCCGGTCTTCCTGATCGACGAGGTGGACAAGATGAGCACCGACTTCCGGGGCGACCCCTCGGCCGCCCTGATGGAGGTCCTGGATCCCGAGCTCAACAACTCCTTCAACGACCACTACCTCGACCTCGACTACGACCTCTCCAAGGTCATGTTCATCTGCACCGCCAACGTCCTCCACTCCATCCCCGGCCCCCTGCAGGACCGGATGGAGGTCATCCGCCTGCCCGGCTACACCGAGGATGAGAAGCTCAACATCGCCAAGCACTTCCTCCTGCCCAAGCAGCTGGAGGAGCACGGGCTGAAAGACAAGAAGATCGTTTTCTCGGACGCCACCATTTACGGGATCATCCGCCACTACACCAAGGAGGCGGGGGTGCGCAACCTGGAGCGGGAGCTGGCCAACATCCTCCGCAAGATGGTCAAGAACATCGTCCGGACCCCCACGGAGGAGCCGATCTCGATCACCTTCAACAGCCTTCGGAAGTACCTGGGCGTCTACAAGTTCCGTTTCGGCCAGAAGGAAAAAGAAAATCGGGTGGGGATGAGCACCGGCCTGGCCTGGACCGAGATGGGGGGAGAAATCCTGCACATCGAGGTCGCTACCATGCCGGGGAAGGGCGAGCTGACCATCACCGGGAACCTGGGCGACGTGATGAAGGAGTCCGCCCGGGCGGCGATGAGCTACGTCCGCTCCCGGGCCCGGGCCCTGAAGCTTCCGCTGGATTTCTATCAGAAGATAGACATCCACATCCACATCCCGGAGGGGGCCATCCCCAAGGACGGGCCCTCCGCCGGGATCGCCATCGCCACCGCGATCGCCTCGGTTTTCGCCAAGATCGCGGTCAAGCACGAAGTGGCCATGACCGGCGAGATTACCCTCCGGGGCCGGGTCCTCCCGATCGGAGGGCTGAAGGAAAAGATCCTGGCCGCCCACCGGAGCGACATTAAAAAGATCCTGATCCCGACCGACAACGAGAAAGACCTCTCCGAGGTGCCGAAAAACATTCTGAAAACACTCACGATCGTGACCGTGGATCACATGGACCAGGTTTTGCGCGAGGCCCTGGCTCTCTCCGATCCGGAAAGTTTTTTGAAGGAGCCGGTCGAGACCGAGGAAAAAGAGGATTACGCCGGGGCCCCGCTCCCGGCGCCCGCGCCCACCCCGGCCAACATCACCCGGCAGTAACTTCGAGTTTCTGGTTACGGGTTTCGAGTTTCTGGTTAAAAATTCGAAACCCGTTTTTTCGTTCGGCCGCCGTCTCTTCCTGCCCCAACAGTCTCTTCCTATGTCATCCTGATCCCGCCTCTGGCGGGAGAAGGATCTGGTTTTTCGGATTTCTCCGACGGAAGAGAGATTCTTCGCCCCTCGACAAGCTCGGGGCTCTGAATGACAGGAGAAGCTTTTCGCAGCGGTCTCTATATTTACAAAAGAGACACCACCATCCTGGAAATACCCTATTTTGATTGCTTAATTTCAGCGAGAATTCTATCGGTCTCTTCCAGAATTGGTTTATTTTTATCAAAGAAATAAATTCTAGTGGGGTTCATATATTGAACCCATTATGAAAAATGCAGATGAAGCCAAAAGGGTCTTGGGACGGAGTATCGCTTTGCTCCGAAAGCGGGAAGGGCTTACTCAATCCGAACTCGCCGAGAAGCTGGAGGTCTCGGACAATTTTGTCGGGCAGATCGAACGAGGCCAGAATGCCCCCTCCCTGGAAAACTTGGTGAGGATCGCAAATACCTTAAAGGTTGAAGTCGGGGAACTTTTCGGCGGAAAAAGCACGCCGGTAGTATCTGAGCTTCCGTTGAAATTGGAGAGGGAAATTGACAGCC
>Ga0315297_10000311_pt1 | contig 27716 bp, 36 predicted proteins | sample YL17G15_0_MG_FD_203628 | JGI IMG/M metagenome (GOLD analysis project Ga0315297, IMG submission 203628) | Sediment microbial communities from Yellowstone Lake, YNP, Wyoming, USA - YL17G15_0 | ecosystem: Environmental > Aquatic > Freshwater > Lake > Sediment | place: USA: Wyoming | collected...
ATGGTGAACTCCCACACGATTCGGATCGTAACCAACTTCTCGTTCTCAGATAATAATTATGTGCCCATCTTCCAGCTCATGGATAACTCTTCTACCGCAGCCTGTCGAAGTCTCAAGATGTTCATAGATTGGCGCGGACCGAATTCATGGGAAACCGCTTTCGTAGATGGTAATGGCAATTATTATGACATGACCGTTGTAGGAAGGTTGCTCAGAGTCCTCTGCATGGTTATAGGAGTAGCGTGATGCCCATTTCCCAAGTGGATGCCTTCGGGGATGCGAACGCCAATTTCATGGATCTCCCGGTGTCAATTAACGGGGATACTTTGGTTATTGGTCAAGGTCCGATCAAGATCTTCGGAGTCGAGTATATCTTAGAGGAGGGAGGAGAGTTCACGCTCTCACCAAGTGCCGAGCCACGTAATATTGGAGGGTATCTCGCGGAGATCGTGGACACCCCAGGACATGCCACGATCCTGGTCGATGAAATCTTCGCGCAAGACTCCAGCTACAATTTCAGTACTGGTCCTTATAGGGCTTTGACTCCACTGTTCCAAATATATGCCCCTCCGGGGAAGGCTCTCTCTGAGTTAGACGTTCATGTATATCGGTTATTACAGGCCCCACCTCCACCTCCATCCCCAACGCCTAGTGAAGAAGGTCAAGGAGGCTAGCGATGGCTCTCATCGAAGTCAAGAATCTACCTGCTAGGCAAGAGGATCTTCAGAAGACGCGAGAACGACATCAGAAGAAAGCCTCTCTTGAAGGGCGCAAAGTAGCCATCAAAGACAAGACCTACGACCAGCTCAACAAGAAGGAGAAGGACGATCTTCTCCAAATGATCGCAGAGCATCTAGACCTAGTGAAGTTGGCATGACGGCCAGGGCCTCTTTTGTCTCTTTCTCGGAGGAGCTTCAAAAGATCGCCGAAGCTCAGAAGACTCCCCTCTCCAAAGCTGATGCTATGATCTATCGTGCTTTGGTGAAGGGGTCTCCGGTGAAGATCAAGATAACTCCCGATGCTGAGAGTTATGGAGGGGGCTACTTCGACTCGGCCAAGAAAGTGATCGGCTTAGACAAGAAGGACTTCTCTCTCTTGGCCCACGAGCTTGGTCACGCCGAGCTCGACAAAGGTCTTCTGGGGCGCATGCTTCAGAATCGTATAGCCCGGCTAGCCTACATGAGGTCGGGCATTGCTAGTATCGGAGCCGGGATTCTGATGGCTAAAGGAAAAAAGTGGGGACTACTGCTGCCAGCGATAGCAGTAGCCCCCACTTGGGCGTCGGAAGCTCTTGCGACCTCTAAGGGTCGAAAGTTGCTTGATGAGTTGAAGGCGGGAAAGAAGCAGATGCAAAGATTTGAAGATGTGACCCGAAGAGGAATTGCGTCTTACGTCGCAAAGCCCTTCATGGAGTCATTCGGAGGAGTGGTGTCTTACGCTCTATCAAAGGCGGGTATCAATACTCGACAATCTGAGTAGCGAAACTCAGAAGTCGGTCGAGGAGTTTGGTTTTAGGGCACGTAGGATCCAAGATAATCCCCAACAAGTTCCGGGCAAACTCCACTAGTTCCTCTTCCGACTTTGACTGAAGCTCCTCCTTTGAGACTTCGAGTAGAGTGACGAAGTCTACCGGGACAGTGTGCGGCCTCGGCTCGAGCTCTACCTCGGATGCTCCCAAAGATGAATTCTCATGTGCCGACCTTGGTGTCGAGACCGCTACTGAGGGAGCTGGACGCCTAGCTCTCTCAACCAGACCTCGATTTCGGCAGTTCCGTTACGCATATAGTGCGCTCTGGAGAGAGCCGTGACGGCCAAATTCGTCATGTCGAGTTTCCTGCTAAGGACGCTCACTGTTTGAGTGAGCTGGTCGATTTTTTGAAGCAAGGCGTCCAGAGTGGACGAAGCCCCGTTCGGATTTGGGGCTGATGGCAGCGGAAGGAACGATTGTCCTTGAGGTGCCATGTTTTGCGGCAAGGGCAAGAACGGTTGTCCTTGAGGTACTTGAGGTACGAACCCGCCAGTTCCCATAGGCATGTTAGAAGGAGCAGCTTCGGCTTTGCCACGACCGCGACGTGCTGGAGTGGGAGGAGCAGCCTGAGGAGGAGGAGACTGTGGCGGCATCATCGAAGGAGTGCCTGGAGGTGGAGCATAGCCAGGAGGCATCATAGGAGGGGCTTGGGGGATGAAGTTCTGTTGGGGTTGCGGCGGCTGCGGCGGCTGCGGAGGGCTATAGGATTGAGGAGGCCCCGGAGGAATGAATCCTTGAGAAGGGGGACCACCCGGTATGCCCATCGGTGGTGGGGGAGGAGGGATAAAACCTTGAATAGACTGTTGATTCATAGTACCTGGAGGGGACTGCGGGATGTTCACCATGTCGATTCCTTCTCCTTCTTTTGGTTGCACCGCCTGACCTGCTTGGATTAGGCAGACCAGCCGTTGCGTGAATTGCCTGATCTCGTTCTCGTCGTTGTAGTTCGGTGAGTTGATTCCGACTACGTCCCCTACGATTTCACCTCTGCGGATGGCTTCGTCTAGGAACCAGTGTCGGAGCATGAGCTCGGTCATCCCGAAGGTAAATTGCTTCGCTAGCCCGTACCTCTTGTTGGCCAAGATTCGAAGCCAATGTACCTTGCGGAGAGTCTCCCTGATGTGTTGATCCGCCTCTATACGTGTGAGGGGAGTCCCATCAGGATGACTGAGCTGGAGGTCAGGTATAGCATCAGGTGCACCCATCTAGTCCTCCTCTTTAGTGGATACGATGGCTCGCAGCCCACCTTCCCCATATTTCGTGATGACATCACATCTCGCTTTGGTCACCTGCTCGTTCACCTCCTCGAAGTTAGGACACACGAAATGGTTCAAGACCTTCTCCGGGGTCACTGTCGCGCAGTTCTCCGCGTGTTGGCAGGTTACGCACTCAGCGTTCATCGGGAAGCCTTTCATGAACCCGGATGTTCTCCTTATTTGCCGTATAGCAATCCAGATGTCTACCTTCTGGGCACGGGTAGATGGTACATTTACCGGCGTTCTCTCCCTTGCAGGGAAGCTGAGAGCAGATCCACGACCAGTTTTTCTCCAAGAAACCTTGGAGAATGCGCCTGGTCTCATTTGTCCCGGCTAGCTCATTTGGGGGAGGTTTACCCCCCTCTTCTAAGAGCCGTACTAGTCGCTCTCGTGGCACCGATCTCCTGAGTACCATCCGGGTCTGACTACGAAGGATGGCCAAGAGCTCAGTCACGTTCAGATCATCTAGGTTCGGTAGCTCGTCAACCATCTCGTTCCTCCTCATCCAGTTCAAGCTCTATACGTCGCTGCCTTTCCTCCATTTCTACCCACCGTCTGGTAACTCTAGGGTCCGCCGAAGGGTCACTGTTGGGGCAGTTCTGGCAGAATGCATAAGGCTTCAGATGAAAACAAGTCTCTCTTTGTACCGTTTGGTAGTCTATCGGGTCCTCTTTACGGAGACGGCTATTTTCCGAGTTCCAGATAGGGCAAGCTACCAGATGATCTGCCGAACGTAGCTGGAATCGTATTGTGAACTGCCTGCGTGGGCATGTTGGGCATCCCGGTCGGGTTTCTAGGAGACAAAGTACTCGACTAACCCAGTGAACTACTAGTCCTTCTGATGACTCAGTCAGGCAGGGTACTGTCATCGATCTAGGCACTCGGCCCTCCTATAGGCCGAACCCTCTAGGGTCAGCCGGTTCTAAGAAGATGCGGATCTGAGGTACCCCACCTACGAGAGAGCATGAGTACTTGTCATGCGTAACTCGGAAGAATAAGGAGTCGTCGATGCCGGTCGCTTTGGCGAGGGCATCTTCTACGAGCTTACCTCTGTTCATGATGTCCATCTTCTTATACCGGTTTGCTGCTGAGTCTTTCTTCCCTAACCCGAAGGTTTTGTTTAGGAGATCATCATTCGAAAAGAAGTGCTCGAAGCGGACGATGAAGACTATCCCCGAGTTCTTAGTCAGCATCTCCTTGATCTGCCCGATGTCTGCGAGCCGCTCTTGTTGGATGAGAGAGATCGCTCTCTTTTTGAACGCCTCCGCCTCTTTGGTCAAGAACCTCATCTTGCGTCGCCAATCGGTGACGTAGATGTGGTTGGCCGTAGGGGGTAGCTCAGGGATCACGATGAAGGGGATTTCGGGCTCCATGATCGCTCCTTCATGATTTCCTCGAGCATCGCATGAACCCTCTCTACCCCCTCTGGTAGCTCGAGTACCAAGTCAAATGTTTCATCTGGGATCCCTACTTGTTCTGTCTCACTCACATGGTTGGGGATGCCGACTGTCTTTTTTTCTCTCGCCAGGCGACGCAACCTCAGAACGTAACCACGTTTCTTAGTCTCGATCACTTCATTTACGAAGCGATGATCTGGTATTACAACGCCTGGTCGGTACTCTTCTCCGTAAGGGAACTTGGATAGATCGATGGGGCCTAGTCCCTCTTCTTGTCTGTAATTGAAGAGTCCGCTTTTCAACTTCTCAGTGATGAGGTAAGCATACCTGCCCCAGATGAAGGGATCTATCGTGCGACCCCATTCTGTGGCCGATGTTTGGAGAATCTCTCTCGCTGAGATAGTCTCCGGGTAGGTCTTGCGAAGCCAGGAGAACCAGTCAAGCAGTTTTAGGTAGCCGTTCGTTCGGTCCGCGCTTTGGAGTATGTCCTGGACGACCTCCTTAGCCGCGTCTTGAATATTTCCCATGGCATTGAACCACCATGAGGAATTGACAGGAAATCTCTTGTTCCTCTCGTGAGACGGTCCCCAGAGTTGATCGTAGTTGAGACTGAATGCGATCTTAGCGAATCGCTTCAAAGGATCTGCGAAGGCAACTTTTATAAACCCCTTCCTCACGAACCAATCGGCTACCAAGTCTTTGCCACTACCTGCTGGCCCAAGCAGTCCGATGATGGTGAAGTCCATCACTTCCTCCATTTGGACGGCAAGAAGCCGCCCTTGGTGATCCACTCGTCGAGGGCTACGACATACTCTGCGAGACGTTGAGCGGAATGGAGAGCAGAAGCCATATCCGATGACGACATTTTGTCCTCATCATCTTTGATCAGCGCCCGAGAGATCATCAGTTGCTCTTCTAGGTTGGCATTGGGGTCCATGTTACCTCCTAGGAGAGAAGAGCGGTCCTGATGGTATATTTGCCTGACCAGTCACCGAGCCCTCCCGGCGGTTGCGCTCGATGTCTTGGCCTCTCTGAGTGATGCGCCTGGAGATGGCGCTGAAGGCTTGTTCAGCACTGAAAGCGATGGCCTTCGTGTAGCGCCAGATGGCCTCGCAGTAGTGCATATTAGAGTCGACCTCTACGAAGCGCCGGTCAGCCTGCACGTAGTCATCCCTCTCTGGGTTCGACCTCTTCTTGCTCTCTTCGTCGATTTTGTAGGCGATTCGGAGTTTGGCCTCCGTGAGTGAGAGTGCCGCCTTCGCTTGAGAGAGTTGAACATCGGCTTCGGCGAGTTGGAACTGGACGTAGGCGTTCCACTCGGAGAGAAGTCCCATGTAGACGCCAAGCTGTTCGTCACTCAGGCTCGTAATATCAGAAGGGAGCTCACCGCGATAAGGCTGCGGGCCTGCATTGGTAGACATCGTTGGGATTGTGGGTTGTATGTACCCTTTCTGAGTTAGAGCGACATAGGCGGCATGAGATTTCGCTTGGTACATCTCGAGTCCTTCCTCGAGAGTGATCTCTGGCTTAAGGAACTGAGTCATGCAAACCTCCCTGAGCTACCGGACTTGACCATAGGAGGAGCGCAGATCTTCCGGTACCCGCACTCCATACACTCTTGTTGATTTTGTGTAGCTGAAGTCTCCCCCCACGGAGGTTGTTGGCCAATATTTGTGTAGTGCTGAACTACTTTGATCTTCCTTGTGATCTCGTTCCAGATGGTGTTGTCGAAAGGTACAGGGAAGTCGGTTGTCTGGCAGTTGTCCTTGTTGGTGTAGAGGTAGACGACGATGGGTGCGTCGAAGCAGGCCGAGTAGATAGTCGCCTGGAACTTGTGCTCTGGCTTCGGCCTAGTGAGCTTGGAGTAGCCGTTCGAGTTGATGGTCTTGTACTCGTGGATTAGCCTCACAGAGACCTCTCCTAGCCCAGGCACGTTACGGCAGATATAGTTGTCGATGAGGGCGTCAGCAGATCCCTTGATCCAGTACTTACTAGCCACCGGCATCAGGGGGTTCCCATCCTTGTCCACTGAATCCGGGTTTATCTTGCACTCTGGATGGTAGTGTTCCGGAGCACACCAAGCACCTCGACTACCGTACCTTTGCACTGTGTCGTGCCAGGCATGTCCGATGTCAAAAATGAGACGTAGTCGAGGATCAACGAACTCCTCGAGTTGATCGACAAAGCCGTTGCAAGAGTACCAGATCATTTTAAGGCACTTGTTGATCTGACTTGGGTGGATATCCGAGTCGTCCCTGCTTTGCTCTTTCCACACCCATCCCGGATTGCCCCATGGGGCGCATTTCTTACATGGTTCCCAACGTGCTTGGTGAGAGGGGCTGCTCACTTCTCCTGCCTTCTTGTTAAGAGAGAGGAGATATTCATCGAGACGGCTCTTCGTCTTCAATGCCTTCTGTACCTCACACTGAAGATTGGGAAGCAGAGCCTGGAAAGATCGGATGGTGTGTAGCTCAAGCATTTGCTGTCCGCCTCTCTAAGAACTCGTTCCAGGTGATGATCTCAAACTCTCTGACGTGTTTGCCGAACTTGATGCGGTGTCTAGCCCCTCCCAAGTTCGCTTGCACGTAGGACTGGTGGATTCGGACACTGTCGCCCTTGGCGCACAAGATTTCGAATTTGTCATCCAATGCTCCGTAAAGAGGGATGACAACGTACCTATCGAATCTGCCCTGGCGGTTCTTGAACGCGATCTGGAAGATGGGTTCCTCGAGAGTCTTGATCGCCTGGGTTCGTAGCTTCTCCAAGTCAGCGTAGGTGAGGACGTAGAAGGACTTCTCGGTATACTTGCACTCGATCCGAGCGTTCCCTATAACCCGAACATCCGCACCACCGCCCAGACGAGTGGCCCCGGAGTTGGCTTGTGTACGACCACCTAGATCGGCAGCCGTTTGGTTCTCCTGCCTCTTGCTGATGCGTTTCTGTCTGCGGCTGTCGGTCTTGATCCCCATGCTTCAGATACCTTCCTTGACGATGAAGTTGAGCCCGACAGCTTTCAGGATCTCCTTGCGAATGGCCTGGAAGATCTCGGGGTGCTGATAGAGAGTGACTGCCACGTTGTCTTTGCCCTGCCCCAGGCGCTCCCCTCGGTAGGAGAACCAGGCGCCGCTCTGCTCGATGATGTTCGTCTGGAGACCGGCGATGAGGAGGTCGGCATAGATGTCGATGCCGAAGCCATGACCATGCTCACCGAAGTAGAACGAGTACGTCCCCTTCGGACCATCGTGACAACCGGCTTTGCCTTTGAGGATCTCCCAGTTGATCTCTTTGCCGATGACGACGTTCTGGTTCGAGTTCACTGCCATCTTGATGCGGGAGCCCTGTTCGATGTGGAGATCTACCAACTTGCCGTGAGCCAGAGCGTGACCTCCGGCGACCTTCATCGGGTTGCCATAGAGTCCAGCGTTCACGTTGTCTCGGTACTGGTTGACACCGATGATGGTCGTAGTGTTGGGGCGTCCGTCTTTGTCTGGTAGATTGAGGGCCGCATGTAAACGGTGCATGAACTGCGTCACCACCATCGCCGCTCCACCACGGTGCTTGCCCTCAAGACCCTCTTCATGCTCGGCCTCTGCCGCTGTGAGGAGTGCCCCGAACGAATCGATGAGCACGATCTGGAAGTCGTTCGACTCGACGAGTTGGACAGCCGCTTCGAGTACTGTCTCCGCAGTGCCTCCGACTCCCTCTACGAATGTCCCAACGCCGTCTTTGAGCCACCGTTCGTAGTCCTCTGTGAAGGGAGCATTTCCGTTCTCGGCGTTGATCTGTCGGAAGACCTCGATCTCTTCTTCAGAGTAGGGGATGCGCAGACCACACTTGGATTTGGCGAATGCCTTGTCGAAACGCATCTCGGTCATGCAGACAGCCGCAGCGAAGTCCTCACCGTAGTGTTTCTGTGCCTCGGTCATGATGAGGTTGGCAAGGTAGCTCTTGCCTGCTGAGTACTTGCCGATGATCTGGGTGAGTCCACCGGCTGGGAGACCGCCTCCGAGAGCGATGTCGAGGGTAGTGATGCCGGTAGGCCTTCGGAGCACAAAGACGTTGGTGATCTGCGATCCCGAGCGGAGGACAGCCCTACCCTTGAACTGGTTGTTGATGCTCTGGGTGATGAGGGCGATGTGAGCCTTGCGATCTCGGACCGTCGCTTCCTCGCCTTTCTTCTTGGGCTTGTCCGCGAATTCCGGGTTCGGTCCGAATAGAGCGCTTGTGAGAGTGGGGTCGAAGATCTGACCTGGTACAGATCCCAGTACCGCTTCAACCTCCTTGGTAGTTTCCTGCGCTCTAGTGACCTTTTTTACTTTCTTCTTGGCAGGCATCTACTCCCCCTACTTTTTCTCGAAGGGTTTCGTACCACAATTCGGGCACTGAGGGACGTTGGTGTTCTTTAGCAGTTCCGCCCCGCACTCGGGGCAGGTCTTCTTCTCGCTGGCGGTCTTGGTCTTGCTGTCGTCTACTTGAACTCCGAGCTTTTCCATGGATACTCTCCTTAGTTCTTCCTCCCACAACTTGGCGCGAGCGAATTTAAGCACCCACTTGGGCAACCACATCAGCACGACCCGAAGTGGAAGGACATGAAACAGTTGAGCCCGTCTGCATTACTCTCGAAGAAGCCGAGCTCATCGAGTCTCTTCTTGTCCTCATCGGACACCTTGGCGGGATCAACGCAGACATAGAAGGTGTCGTGCTCGCAGTGTGTCACACGCTCCTCCTGCGTATATTTGGCGAAGATGTTGAGGGCCTCGATCAAGTCCTTCATTTCATTTTGCCTCCGTCCAGGTCCACCCGGAATTTGCTTCCGTTGTGAGTGGAACTCTGAGATTGAAGTCTGGTCCGAATGGGTGTTCCATGATGGCTTTGGCTCGACGCTTGGTGATCTCGACTGCCTCTGGGTTGTCCTCGACCTCCCAGATGAGCTCGTCGTGGATCTGCAAGAGGAGCCGGGCATCCACACTATTGAGCTCTTGATCGTACTCTGCCCGGATCATGGCCGCCTTGGCGATGTCCGCAGCGGTTCCCTGGATGCGGGTGTTGACTGACTGGCGACGAGCTTCGGCAACGATGCCCTTGGCGTCTTCACCAGTCTGACCTCCGCCCCCACGAGCGTTGATCTGTGGGAGACGGCGTTTACGCATGAGAAGGGTCTGGACGTACTCTTTGCGATGACATTCTTGGTGGGTTTCCTTGATAAATGCCTCGACGCCTGGGAAGATGTTGAAGTACTTCCTAATGTTCCTTTGTGCTTCTTCCTTAGTGACCTCTCGCTTGAGCTCATCAGAGAGTTGACTCGCGAGAGACACCGGCCCGATGCCGTAGATGAGCCCAAAGCCGATGGGCTTTACAGTCTGCCTCATCGCCAGCAAGATCTCCTGCTCTGAAGTCGGTGCTTTGGACTTTTTGGCAGCTACGAGCTCGTCGTAGTTCGCCTGGAACATTTCTTGTGCCGTAAAGCAATGCAGATCCTTGCCACTGTTGATGGCGTCGCACATATTCCGGTCCTCGGAAAAATGTGCCATAATCTTCATCTCTAGCTGATCGTAGTCGGCTACTACCAATCTCTTTCCTTCATCAGCGACGAAGGCGTCTCGGATGTGGAACCTGTCCCCCTTGGCTCGAGGGATGTTTTGTAGGTTAGGCTCCGCAGAAGAAAGACGCCCAGTCACAGTGCCGGACTGCTTCAGGTTCGTGTGAATACGAAGGTCTTTGTCGACCCAACTCAGAAGACCCTCGATGTACGTGCCGTAGATCTTGGAGATCTTGCGATGCTCTATGATCATCTTGGAGTACTTGCAGCCATTGGTGGCGAAGTGGCTGAGTACTTCTTCATCCGTAGAGGGTTGTTTGTCTCCAGAGGCACCACCATCCGTCATCTTCAGCGGCTTGTACTTGAGCTGCTCGAAGAAGAGTTTGCGGAGTTGAGGAACCGAGTTGATGTTGATGACCCAGCCGATGTCCTGGCTGATGGATGCCTCGATCTCTTCCATCGCTTGGAACATCGGGCCTTGCTGCGCCTTGAGGTGCCCAGTGCAGATCTGGAAGCCTCTGCGTTCCATGTTCCATAGAACTCTGGTGAACGGCATCTCCCAAGTCTGGTAATAATTCCAGAGGTTGTGTCCCGGAGCGATGCTCTCGTTAATGAGACAGTGTTTGAGGTAGTCTCGTACGTGGTGGGTGGCGAAAGCATCTAGGCCAGCATACTCGATGGCCTTTTTTCTCCCCTCTGGGTCGGCTAGCACTCGGCGAATGGCCTCACCTGCGGTCTCCGCTGGTACGTGCTTAGTTCCTCGACGCATCGGGAAGATTTCTTTGAACTCGATCATCTTGATTCCGCAGTAGTCTTTGGCTGTATCTTTCAAGCCGTGACCGAAGCGGTTCTCGTTGTGGAGCCATGACTGCGTGACCGTATCTTCGACAGGACCTACGATCTCCACGCCGGAGTTTGCCGTCATGTGCATGTCGAATTTGATGTTGGTACCGATTATGGTGATCTGCGGGTTCCCCAGAAGACCGTCTTTGACCCACGGATGGCGCAACCACGGGTCGGACATCATGGCGAACCGGCGCAAGCCATCCGAGAAAGACAGCATGATGGGGAAGTCTCTAACTGTGGACAAGCCTGTGGTTTCGGTATCGTACGCGACTCCGTTCTCAAGACCGCTGTTGAGAAGGTACTGTCCCATCTCTGCGATTTGCTGTTCTGTTTCTACCCACTCAGTGGCGGGGATAAGAGTCCAGCTCATGAGACCTCCAAGGTAAAGCAGACCGAAGGAGAGGGCTCCGAAGAGCCCTCTCCTCCAGTCACTCAGTGCTTGCTACTTGCCGAAGTTCGGCCGTCCGGGCATAGGCATATTCGGATACGAGGCCTGCTGTTGTCCGGGCAACGTGTAGCCGCCTTGAGGCGGTCCATAGCTCGGTTGGACGGCTGGTTGTTGGCCGTAGGGGGTGTACTGCTGCTGTTGCGGAGTGGCATACGGGTTCTGCACCCGAATTGTCTCTGCCTGCTCGTCGAGTGTATCGGGAGAATACATCTCGGCCAAATTATAAGGACCTCTTACGATCTCTCTCAGATGATCAGACAGGGGCCGACCATCCGGGGTCTTGAAGTTGCTGATGAGCTCGATCTTCTTGACGACGATCTCGCTCTCAGTGGCTTCGCCTTCTCGTTGGACCCAGAGAACGCTGTCGAAGACACTCATCTTGCGAGGCTCGACATTGTCTGCGCATCCTCCCGCAACTCTAGTGTACCGTTCATCGAACCCACACTCGTAGACGCTCTTGGGGAGATCTGTTTGTTGGCAGTGTGTACAAGTCTGTGGAGACTTGGAGTACGTGTCGAGCTGATCGTTGGTCCAACCCGACTGCCTGACGTCTAGCAGCTCCTTGCCGCACTTTGCACAGTCGAAGGCGGTGCGGATGATGTGTGTTCCGCAGTTGACGCATTTCTTCCCGATATTTTCATCGAGCTCGAGAATGTTTTTCAGGTGCTTGAAACCCACCTGAAGAACTCTGTGATCTCCGAAGATAAAGGGTTGCTGGCTCCCACAACCCTCGCAGGGCTTGGGAGCTCGAAAGCCTTGAGCTCTAGCTTGAACGGCACGGTTGAGGATCATGCTCTCCATGCGGTGTGAGTAGCACTGGTCCTTAACCATCACTGGATCCTGGGAGCTCTTCTTGTACTGGATCTGCCCGTCCTTCAGGAGCGGGTGTTGGTGATACCAAGACAAGTGAGCGATGTTGAAAGCCCACTGGTCACGGGGCTTGCTGTCCTTCGCTCCGCGATCGACCTGGTAACACCCGATGCAGGGCTGCGGGGCGTGAGGCTCGGTACCAGCCGAGCAGACGATTTCGCGGAACGATTTGAATCCCGGTTGCCCGGCGTTCTTCGGCTGGATGAAGACAGGGAACGTGTGTGATCGAAAACGGAAAGCTTCGATGATTGGAGGCGGTGTGATAGGAGAGCCGTCCGGTTTACGGTCGTAGAGGTCCTGGTACTGGCCTGGGATCAGCACGACCGGCTCTGAAAGCTGTAGGATGCTTTCTTCACTCGGCGCGGGAGTGAGGAATCGCTCCATCTCTTTTTTCATGGCCGGTGGCTTCCAACGAGCAAAATAGCTAGATCGTTGTGGACCTTTACTGCCACCGCTACTACGGACATTTTGAGCACCCTGGCGCAGATTCTCAAGACTCATGTTTCATCTCCTTCTCGAATTGGGGGTAGGTAACTGAGCCCTGTATTGCCGTCGTCAATTCAGCCTGGGTCAAATCATCTGGCTGGCAATCATCGGCGTATGGGTAATGGGCTACATTAACCCCTGGTTGTTGTTTCCAAAGCTCTTTTCCGATCTGATTGGTTCCCTTTCTCCCAGCTTCATCGTTGTCTAGGAAGAGTATGACGGTGACTCTGAGTCTGTGCAGAAGACTACACTGCTGGTCTGACATTGAGGACCCCATGAGGGCGACCGTGTTGAGGTAGCCGTTCTGGAGTAACCAGAGACAAGCCTTGAAGCCCTCGACTACGATGATGTACGGATTCCCATCCCTTCCGAAGAACACTCTTGGGTAGACGGAGTCATAGTTCCACAAGTAGTGGTGGTTGTGGAACTCATAGTCGGGGTACTTCTCATCGAACCACTCACCGTAGTCGCTGGGGATCCAGAGGCCTGTGTTCGGGTCCTTACGGCGCCCCTGGTAGACCTTGTACTTGGGGTACTGTCCGGCGACGGTAGCGCCCCCGGACATGCCTGCCAGGTTGCCGTAGAGGTCTCGAATAGGGTAGGTGATGCGGTTGTTCACTCGGTCAAAGCCGACATCCATATACTCCAACCACTCAGTACTGAAGCCTGCCTCGACTAATTTGGTGTGGATGAATTGATAAGGTCGAAGCAAGCTCTCGGGTAGAATGGTAGGGGCCAAGAAGGGATCCGAGGTGAGTATCTTTTTTTTCTCGTTCCACTTCAATGCCTCTTTGTTATCTTGTAGCTCCTTTTGCAGATCTCTGGTTTCTGCGTCAACTACATTGGAGGGTAGGCCTAGTAGCTTAAGTAGCTTGACGACGTTGCCAGAGGTCTTGCATGTAAAACATTGGAAAATTCCGAGGTCGACATTTATCCCCAGGGATGGTCTAGTCTCCCCGCCGTCCTTATGGAACGGGCAACGAAGCATGATGTGAGACTCACCGGAGGGCCTACCCTTCCCGATGTAGCGCTCGATGAGATCGATGACGCGTCGACGCAATGATTCCTCCCACGCCTAGACCGGCGCTTCTTGGTTAGGGGTTGCGCCAGGTGGTGGGCAGAACGGCGGTTATTTTAGTGCTACCTCTTCCGCTTCCGCCACTTTGAGGCTGACTACTCTGCGGGTTACTGGGATCGACAACAGTCGCTCTTTTGTATGTGAAGTTAGTGGCCGGTATGCCATGGATGACAAAGTTCTCTAGAATTCCCTCTCGAGAGCCAGGAAACGAGAGGACGATCTCGTTTTCGTTAGATGACTGGTCTTTCTGTTTTGTGACTCTCATGCAGAGATCACAATCTTGTCCTAGAGCGTCAGCATAAGAGAGCTCTGCCAAGTCGGCCTGTTTTGGGTCTTTTGATGCACCACGATTCGCTTGAGTGACTCCGATGATGGGGACATTCATGTGGCTCGCGGTGCGTTTGAGATCTTGGCTGATGTGGGAGATGCTTTTCCAGTCGATGGTGCGAGCCTTCACCCGGTCGTCCTTCATGAGGTACATACCATCGACGATGACCAAGTCCGGATCGAATTCCCGAATCTTAGCTTGAAGCGTAGCAACTCCGGAGGACTCGCTACTTGGAGATGTCGCCATCAAGGCAGAGGAATGTACACCGTTAGTCTTATAGAGTTCGTCATCTCGGAGAGTGTAAAGGATGTCGAATACTCTTTGTTGAGTGGCGGGATCGAGTTTACCCTTCTTGAACTTATCGTAATCTACTCTTGAGATAATGGCAGCACAACGACGGAGAACTTGGATTCGACTCATCTCGAGAGAGTAAACCAGTACTCTCATGTTCGTCATATACGCCATGGAGGCCACGTACAAAGCCATCCAGCTATTGTGGACGATGAAGTCCCCGACTACGAAATTGGGGTCTTGTCCGTCATCGATGCAGATGTCGGAACAAGAGAGCCGTCCGATGGGCTCGATGCTCTTGATCTTCTCCCAGATGATCTCCTTTTCGACTTCGTGTAGAAGCTCCTCACTCTGTAAGCCTTCGGCTACTAGTTCTAGGAGGTGTCGACTAATCCGACCGGTGCGCCGGAATAGTTTTCCCACATCCAATTTTGAGTGCCCCCATCGCGGCCACTTCTTGCCGGCCTTCGCGGCTAGAATCTTGGAGAAGAGGGTATCACTATAGGGGATGGCATCTGAGTTACGCTTCTCTCGAATATCTCTCCCTGCCAAGTGCCTCAAGGCATCTCGCTTCCTAGTCAAGCACAGATAGGGCTTGAGGTAGGTATAGAGAATTAGATTTTGCTCCTTGGAGTGAACTACCAGGGTGTACGCCAGGGTTCCGTAGTTGGTGGTTACCTCTCCTATCTTGCCCCGCACACCCAGTCTGGTGAGCAGGTGCTGTGCTCCATCTAGCAACTCTCTGCTGGAACTGTTCCAGATAGTAGCGTCTGAAGAGACGTGCCCGTCTGTGTCCAGCATTCCACCCAGGAAGGCGCAGATGGCGGACTTAGAGGCTCGGTAGAGTTCATCTGGCACCGTCTTCTTGGGCCCCTTTTTACCGTGCATTCCCAGTTCTCGAAGACGGTCTAGCAGAGCGTTGTGGTTGTTGACCCCGACGATGCGATATTCGATGGGGCGACTTTCTTGAACCATCGAACATCCGTAGAGGACTGAGACCCGGTTCCTCACCAGGGTTACGATCTCTTCATCTTCGGAAGTGAATTGAACCTCCCCTCTGGTGTAGTTTCCGTCTCCAACCAGCAGCCCTAGCAATTGCGCCTCTTCATCACTCATGTCACTGGAAGGGGACCAGCTTGGAAGAGTACGCGCAGTGGCTATGTAGCTTCCGGGGCGGAGTTTACAGATGCGCTCGTACCCCCCACCTGGAATCATGTAGAGGTGTTCGGTACTGGTTCGCAAGCAGAGACCGGACTCCGTAGTGACCTCTACACAGTCCTTCTCACCACTAGACACCCGACGAGCATTTGCCCATCTTACCCTTCCGGTCCGTTCTGTGTAGGAAGGTACCTCAGTCTTTTCTGGTACCTTTTCTATTGGGACAAGCGCACCATCCCGCATCATGATCTTCTCACCATCTACGACGCATTTCATGCTCTTCGGCCTGCCGTAGATGACGATGAAGTTCCCTTTGTGGATACCCTGAGTGTCTTCGTTGAGAATGTCCCAAGGCCAAGGGATTCCTGTAAGACCGTGACCACTGGCTACGAGTTGGTAATCTTCATAGAGTTGCTCCCCTGCCGCCGAAAGGAGCATGTCGTCGGAGAGATCGTGTTGTGAGACAAGAGTTATAGATGCCTCTCGTACTGCTTCTAGAGCGGCACCTGGGTCTACATCAGCTTTCTGATTGATCTCGTCAGCCAGGGAGAGAATCTGTGATCGAAGCTTCAGACGGCGTAGCTCTTGACATAAAGTTGGGAGCGTATCCCAAGACGGAGTCCACGGAAATCCGTAGAACCGTTTCTGTAATAATTCCCAGCTTGGGACAGAGCCGTAAGTGATCTCGTTATGGTAGTGATCTCTGATGAACCTGAAGGCCTCCTTAGTTTGAGAAATGGTATTTGAGTCTCCTAAGAAGAATGATTCATCAATCTTGAGCCTCTCTACGGTGTGAAAATCATGTACGTCGACAATCTTGCATATCAGTTGAAGTTCCACGTTCGCGCCCAAAGGTATGACCTCCCCTGACCCGCTGGAACGCGGGCGATGCTTGACTATAGACTACCCCTCCTGTTTGAGAGTCGCGATAGCTCCCTTGTGTACAATCAGTTCGGAACCCTCATCGCGAAGGCAGAGAGTGTATCTGTCTACCCAAAGCAGCTCTCCAGTGATGATCGATCCGGACGTCAAAGAGACAACAATCTTAGAACCGACCCATCTACGAAGTACTGGGTTCCATTGATTCTTCTCGGCAAGTTGCTCTTGGATGAACTTCTCTAGCTTGTCTACCCGAGATCGAAGTTGTTGTAGTTCACCCGGACTTATACCAGGAAGGAAAGCAGGTTTGCTTGAAGGGCCTTGGTTCGGTCTCTTCTGGTTTTCCATTTAGCCCTCCAAGAGTGAGCTGTTGTACATCGACTTCAGCTAGGAACGCAACAGGAGGAGGATAAAGTCTTAGAACTGAGGAGGATCTGCCTGAGACGCTTCTTTGGTGGTCGGGTCTTCCTCAAAAAAGAGATGAGGAAGGGCATCTGCTTCGATACACGACGCGAGCTCCTGAAGAGCAGTGAGGGTCTTCTCCGACCAGCCATTGCGCTTCTCGATGTAGCCGCAGGTCGACTCTTCCTCGCCGATAATAGCGAGTTTGGCCTTGATGGGCACAATGTCGGGATGGATGAAATTGATGGACGCCTCCCCTAATTGTAGGCCTACGATCTTTGGCTTGGCCATAGAGAGCTTCATGCTCGTAACATCCCTCTGTTGATGAGCTCCTGCTTCACCTGAGCCTGATAGTGCCACACCGCCCCATCTGCGATCTGATAGGCAAGCTGGACGGCCTGGTTGAGCGCCGCCTGGCTCTGGTCACATGTGAGGGTGACGTTGACGAGCACACCACCACCGTTGCCGTAGTCCTTCTCTGCGAGGTCACGACCGACCGACACCTTGGCCAGTCCATCACCGATGAGGTTCTTGTAGAGGTCTTGCTGTTGTGGATTCATTGATGCTTCTCCTTCGTAGATGCCGTGGTCGAGAATCCCGCCCTGTGATACGACTCTAGCGTGGATGGTCATTTTGGTGCGGGGAAGGCAAGCTTCCATACTACGCTCCTTGAGGAGTGATTTGTTTCCTCGGTCCTCTTGTCACCGTGGGGAGGCCCCTCCAGGTCAGGGCTTTCTTGATGGCCTGGGAAGGAGTGTGACCGTAGAAGATAGTCGGAGGTTGTTCTGTCTCTCCTAGAGAAATAACCCAGAGCAGATGATGAGTCTGACCCTGCTTCCTACGACGAACTTGGACGGTCTCCATGTACTTGTCCTCGATGAGTGTCTTATAGAGCGCCGTGGTTGGGTTCTGGAACCCGGCTTCGAGGGCTTCGATGGTCTTGTCGATATTCATGGTCGTCTCCTTCCTAGTTGTCTCCCCCGCCCTGTCCATAGGGCAGGTCTGTGCGGCCGATACCTCCTGGTCCGCAGATTGGTGAGCCTGGCTCTTTCTCAAGATTGTCGTACTCGATCCAAGTCCAGTACTCCATCATCTTTGTGTCGAAAATCTTCTCTCCGGTCTTGGCTGTATTGAAGCGGTCCGCTAGGTAGAGCAGAGCCAGCGCCGAGCCGATTAGGAGATCCTTCGGGGTTGCCACTGAGGCTAGCGTGCAGTACGAGCCTTTATCAATGTCCTCTCCGTCACAGGAGACAGTGGCCCGCAGGTGGGGGTAGTCATCTGCTCCAAACTCCGGGTTGAAGTCTCCGTTCTCTCCCTCACCGATGTACTCCCAGATGAGGGCCAGTCGGCCCTTGCGGACCATCACCTCCTCGAACTGCGAGATGAGGAGATCGAAGTACGCCAGGCGCTTGCTGTCCTGCGGTGTCACGGAGGGCTTGTTCTCCTCCTGTTCGTCCATGACTACTACCTCCCGAACGGGATGTTCTCGACGGCCATGTAGGGGTCGATGCCCTGGGCCTCGGCGTTCTTGAAGACCTCTTCTGTGATCTGCCGGACATCGTTCGCCCGGCAGTCGTCGCAGATGCCTCCAGGAACGGGAGGGCCGTCGATGATGTGTCCGCCACACCGCTTGCAGTGCAGCATGTCGCAGTCGTCGATCTTACAGAACCGGTTCATTAGCGTCCCCTTTCTCTGGCAGCGTCGAAGTTGAGGTCGTCTTGCACGTAGTCGTAGGGATGGTTCTTTGCGCACTCGTTGCAGTAGACACAGCCTTTCGAGTCCTTATCGCAGTCTCGACAGCGAACCTTCTTGGGCTTGTCTCGGCTGAAGTCGATGCCGCAGTTGCGACACCTGTGATGAACCCTGGTACCCAGTGCTCCTAGAAGAACTCCAGGCCCTCTACAAACAGGACAGGTAGCCATCACTTTTTCTCTTTATCGTGGGTGAGATAGCGGATCTGGGAATATCTTCCGGAGTTGTTGATGTCGGCTGCCTCGGCCCCCTTCAGGTCGTGTACCAGTTCATCAAGCTCTTCTTCAGAGAGGTCATCGAACTCGGTTTTTGCGACTTCGGAGAATCGTTCGGACGAGTGTACACGTATTGAATCGATGGGGTAGATGGTTTCTAAAATCTCCTTTGCTTTTTCTGCCTCTTCGGGTGTTTCATACGATAAGCGCAAGAAGTAAGGCTCGTCCTCTACTACCACCGCTTTGGTTTGCGGGTCGAGCCACCTCTCGATGAGGTAGAGACTGTATTCAGGCATGGGCATTGTATCCTTAAGGAGAGTTAGTCGTTTGTCGGATCGATCCCCAAGCGGAGTTCTATCCAACGCCTCGTGTTTGGGTGCAAGATCATCTTTTCCTTGTTCGCCTCGTACCAAGAACGAACATCCGGCTTGCCTTGAGCCCTCCCAGCCCCCCGCCAATCCGCTAACATCTCCTTCATGGCGAGTTCTGGCATGAGCATGACGCGTTCCCCGTGAGAGTCTCCTCGGAGAATATGGTACTGCCAGTGGTGGTCGTTGTGGTGTTGATGAGAGAGCCACGCTTTGTCAAAGCTGCCTCCCACCTTCAAGGGGTCGTAAGCTCCGGTTGCGTCTCGGGGGGATTTCTTCTCGCCGTAGAAGTGCTCTACATAGGGGAACCACTCTGTGGGAGTGAGCTTCGACCAATCATGGACGATGCCTCTCCACAAGAGCCGAGTGTCGAGTTTTAGACACTCTACGAAGACGAACCACTTGTGACGAAAAACGTACTTGGCGTATAGCAGGTACTTGTTCATATCACTTCGACTCCTTGAGCTCCACGCCGAGAGGCGGGATGGGCTTCGGGCCGCTGACCGCTGGCGTCAGTTCTTGTCCGTCCTCACACTCCTCGAAGTCCGTCAGCACGCCTTCGTTTTCTAGGAACTGCTTGGCGACATCGAACTTCGCTATCTCTGTTTTCTCAGCCACGATCTTCGCAGTGATGGCGTTGTCGTAGAGCCCCTTGTCCTTGAGGAGCGCGACGAACTTCTCGGGTGTGTAGAAGCTCGACCACTTCTTCTGCACCGAGAATGTCCCGATGCGGAGGAACTTGGCCCCTGTGATGTCTGCCTCGGCAGCCTCGGTGCGGATGGCCCTCTTCGCCTCATCGAGTCGAGCGTTGCGATCCTCACGCAGGCCGTCGAGGTACTGGAGCTCGGACGAGATTTTCTGCTCGAGAGCCTCCCATGCAATCTTGAACGCGCTGGCCGACTGCTCGAACAGAGTGACCTTATCCTGGGTGTCCTGGCTGAACTGGAATTTGCTCATTCTGTCTTTTTTCCTTTGTTATCGAAATAGCGGTGAAATTCTTCCCACCATCCTTTTTCATCCATCATGGCTGGGAACACCGCTTGGTTTCGTTGATGACAGTATTCCCAAGTCTCTTTGAACTTTTCGACTTCCACGTTCACTAGCCGAAGGAATGTCGAGATATTCATACCTTTCTTCATTTCTTTCTTCTCCTCTCGATAGCAATCGGCTGCGGTCTTAGATTTGGTCTCGGCATTCCGTAGTGATTCAGATTGAACTCATCAATTAACTTCATGACTCGCAAGAAGTCATCTCGAGTCTTCTCTGCCTCACCTCCCGCTTGCCTATAGTCGTTACGGCGCATGATGTAACTCGGATGAAGAACGGGCATCACAGGGTAGTAGAAAGTGACTCCTCTACCCTCGAAGGAAAAGTCTAGGAGTTCCCCACGATTCTGCGTGATGCTGATTTTCTTTCCAAAAAGTGCCTCCGCCGCTATTCGTCCGGCGGCTACGATGACGACAGGATCGATGAGATAGATCTGTTCTAATAGGCGGGGTCGACATGCCGCGCACTCTTTAGGGAGAGGATCTCTATTCTCTGGAGGACGACACATCGTGATGTTCGTTAGGTAAATCTCTTGAAGCAAGAGATCGAACAATCTACTCTTGGCTTGAAAGACGGCACCTTCTGATTGTTTCTTAGAAGTAACATCGAGATATGCTTGGATGACATCTTGCCGGGCTGAGATGTCTCCCAAAAACTGATGCAAGATTTGACCGGCTGGACCTATAAAAGGTAATCCATGCCTGTCTTCATTCTCTCCTGGAGCCTCCCCGATAATGAGAACTTGAGCGTCTTCAGAACCTGCTCCGAATACAACATTGTTCCTCTCCTCGCATAGAGAGCATGCCTTGCATCCTTCCCAAGCTTGTCGCAAGGAGCGAAGTCGTTGTGTCTTATTCATGAATCACCTCTAAGGGGGGGTAAGGGTGGTGTATGTCATGGGTTCTGTTCCTGGTACATGCTTATCCCACTCCTTCAAGGCAGTTCTCATCTTGTTACATAGGGCGTGAAAAGGTTTGATGCGAGTGTCGTCGAATATGACGATCACAGGATGACTCTTGCCCTCCTTCTCGCGTTGTATCCTTCCCATCACTTGTTGCAGGTCGAAAGGGGAAGCAAAAGGCACGAGGATGAAGACAGTGTCGAGAGATTTGTCATCGAGACCTTCGAAACCTAGACTGGCGATGGCAAATGTCACTGAGCTCTTGCGGACGATGGCGCTACGCTCTTTGGGGTCGGTTTCTCTGATGATCAGTCCTGAGCCAGGGAAGAGCTCATGGAGGTTGACAAGTTGGTTCTTCGAGTGAGAGACGCAGAGGATCTTCCTACCCTGTGATTGAGCCTCTCGGATGCACGATGCGCGGAAGTTGTTGGAATCGTCATGCTCTCCTATGAACGTGCGTAGTTTAGGGATGTTAACGTCTCCCCGTATATCTTTGACTTCGGGGCTCTTGAGATCGACATAGACCGAGGTCTGTTGGAAGTAGATCCTTGGGATAAGCGCTTGGGTGAGGTCTGTGTAGAAGACCTCTCCAAGGTGGTACTTGTAGATGAAATCGGTGCCGTCTAGCCTTCTATCTGTTGCAGTGAGTCCGAACCGTTGGCCCGTAATGACGGGAGCTGTAGTAACAAAGACGGGCGCCGACAGATGATGCACCTCGTCGTAGATCACTACGCCGAAGTGTTTCCTGAAGTCTGCCGGCAGCCTTCCGTCTTGAGCTCGAGCAGACAGAGTGTGGATCATGGAGATGGTAATTGGCCTCTCCCAGTCAAATGATCCTTCTTGTATGACCCCCACTTTCTCTCCTGGAGGTAGCTCAACGTGTTCCGGTATGGCCTCTGTCAGCCACTGATTTAGCAGATAGCTGTTGTGCACCACGATAAGAGCTGGACAGCCAAGCTGTTCGATCTTTTTCAACGCGAGAAAGCTCTTCCCTTTACCACAGGCCAGGTTCAAGATCCCACTTCTTGCAGACAGGAATGCGTCTAGGGCGGTCTTCTGTTCTTCATTCCTCGGTGGGTTCTTCACCCAGATGTTTGTCTTCTTGAACCTCCGGGGCGAGATGTCGATGAAGGGGAAGGGGAACTGTGGATATCTTTCAGGTTTGATGTACTCTCTAGGACAGACGATGTGATGTTCTGTTTCATCCCAGAGCTTGCACAGAACCGCCTTCCCCTTCTCGACATCCCAGAACTCCAGCGCTTGTTTGATGGCTTGCTCGGCGACCTTCGACTTTGGAAGCCAGAGCATGTCTAAGATGTACGCTTTGTCGGGCTCCATCTTTACGAGTCGTAGATCGCTCATGTGACCTCCCTTGTGTCTTACTGGTCCCCATCTATCAAGAACGTGGTGGCCAGGTCCAGTGTCTAAAGAAGAACATGAGCTCTCCGAACATCGATTCGGCCGCTCTGAGAGTCATATTCTTTCCAAGTCTCTCTACAGTAGTTTCGCCGGGATATTGACAGAAATAATAGGGTGGTTGAGGAGCCCCAGGACGCATCATCGGAATAGTAGGGTTTGGGTTGTTTGGGTCTGGGAGTGATGCCACAGATACTGGTTGAGTGTATTGTTGATATGGTACTACCTGTTGAGGGGAAGGAGAGTAGGTGGGAGTTAACGTAGTTGAGGGTCTATATATTTGCGAACTAGGAGGAGGCGGAGGAGCTACCGGCTGTCCGGTGTATGAACGAGAAGGAAGAGGTACCATGGTTTGAGGTCGAGGCGCCGTTATCGGCACTTGGGCAGCCCGTTCCATACATATTGATCTACACGCCTCTCGGCAGAAGCACTGGACACACTCCCTATCTCCATCTGTGAACTGTTGTCCCCAACAACCTGGTGATCCATAGGGTCTCGCTATCTGGGTCATCTAACGGACTCCTCTCTGAGGTCAAACTTCTTGCCTACCAGATGGCTTATCTCAGAAACTTACCGTTTTTCTCAAAGAGGTTTCTCTTGGCATGGGAGAAGGGCCCGTCTAGGATAGGCCGTGAGTAGTCCTCCACAGGAGTTAACGATGATAAAGCTCGCCGGATATGTTTTCGATACATATGACGACGTCGATGGCCAGGTATTGCGTTCTATTGTTCCGTCCACTGATGACCTGCCAGATCTTGTGAAGACGGCGTCTAGGCTCACGGAGGACCAGGTCAACAAGCTTTCCGATGATCGCTTCGCCTTGGTCATGGTAGATCAAGGAACAAAAATGAAGAAGTATGCCACCGTCGACAAGGGTAACACCGTCCTGTCGGTGATGTACCTCCTCAAGCAAGCGCATCTTCTCCCGCCGCTAGCTGTTAAGATAGCGGCCGGGAACCTGATCGACGCTTGCCGGCATCACCAACTGGCTGTCCCGGCACAGCTCAAGCTGGCAGCGGAGACAGGTCTCTCTCCGGTCTCCGGGAAGAGCCAGAGGCCCTACAAGAACCTGAAGGTCTCGCACATCCAGTTCCCCAACACCGAGACGCCCAACGAGTCGACGACGAACCCGCAGCTTGGCAGGCATGACGCGGCCAACGCGGACGTCGACCAGCGCACCAACCTGAAGAGCGTCCAGGGCACAAACATGCTCGAGGTGCCGCCCTTCCCACAGAAGGAGAAGATCAAGACGGCCACGGCACTGTCTGAGGGGAACCCTCTCGGACGAAGGTTCTTCTTGAATGCTTCGAAGACAGCCGGGGAGCGGGAGTATGTCACCAAGCAGAAGTCCTGGCGACAGGCTCCCTACGTCGACATGAGCGGGTGGGATCCAGCGGCGTTCGAGGCGTTCGAGAAGAACCCTCCTCAGCAGACTTTGCTTGATGGGCAGTACCCGATAGATGGCTACGACCAGGTCAAGACAGCGTCGGCCTACTTCGAGGAGAACTGGCGGCAGTTCCCACCCCGCAAGCGTCATGAGTATTGTGTGGATCTCGCCGTGAGGATGGAGAAGCTCGGCATGGAGATCCCGGAAGATGTGGAGCGGTACGGCTCACAGACCTACGCCTCCGATGTCGATGCCTACGTCGCTGCCCGCCGCAGCTATGCCCACGAGGAGTTCTATCCTGCTCTTGATCTTCTTTTAGAGAAGAGAGCTCAAGTCAGCCCCGGAACTTTTGCAGAGGCTCTTTCTGAGTTCGACCACATCTCGAACCTCCACTATCACTGGGACGCCCAGGTAGCAGACCCATGGAGGTCGACCTTCGGTCCTTCTTTCGAAAAGATAGCGGAGAAGAACTGGACCTACGATGAGCAAGGTGTTCGTGTCGACGAGTCTCTGCTCAAACACTTCGCCGCCAACGGCAACGCCCTCATCGTGAAGACCTGGGGTGAGGACTTCGCCAAGGAGTTCCAGAAGCACCCCAAGACCTTCTTCGAGGCGTTACCTGCTCCGAACAAGCTCATTGTTGCTCGGGCCGCTTCTACCTTCGCAGAGGGCTAGTTCATGCAGACGATGTGGGAAGAGATTCACGACCCTCGTCTCTGGTCAAATGCCAGAGGTATGCTGAAGGGAGAGAGTGCGGAAGAGAGGGTCCGAGCCCACAAGAAGCTCAAGAAGGGGGAGCTCCCCACGATCCGCGAAGCCGCCCGAGAGGGTTGGCACAGAGGAAAGATCAAGGAAGCCATGAACTCACTTACTCTTCAAGCCTTTGTGAAGGAGGCACAGGCTCTACAGGCCGGCCTCGAGACTCCTCATGACTACGCGGCTACCAAGGCAGCAGTCATGCGCAAGTTTGGCATGGTGAAGACCGCGAGTGGCGGGTTCATGCTAGCTGATCATTTGAACGAAGTCGCAGGTCTTGGTACTCTTGCCATCCCCTCCCTCCGCAAGATGCGGAAGAAGAATCAGGAGAGTCCTGAAAGGATGGAGAAGATCGAGAAGTCGGAGCCCAAGTACGAGGCCGCAGGCCTCGGGATGCTAGCTGCTCCCTATGCTCATCGATTGGCGACAAAGGGGATCAAGCCTTATGCAAGCATGAGCAGTCGAATCGGTGGGTTCGTCAGCAAGCATGCTCCGACCATCGCTAAGGCATTCACGGAGCACTAGATGACGAAGAGACCGGATGAGATCTTTTTCGAGAATTTGATTGGGACGAAGGAGGCGCAGGAGCAGCCTATCGGTGACATGTTATTTCCTCCAACCTCCATGCCCCCTCCTGCGCCTTCTTCTCGTCCCTTGTCTTCTAAAAGTGTCTTCTCTCATCCAGATGTTCATCCAGTCGTTCTCGATCTTGCACTTCTCAAGCACTTTCAGCTCGAGTGGTTCGCCTGGCTCCCGGAGACGCTCTTCTCGGAGATCGAGAAAACCTTCAAGACGTCTATCGCGGATGTCAATCGTCTCAAGATTATGGCAGCCAAGACTCTTCACGTTGTCGACTCCTTCTGGGACCACTGGGAGATCTTCGAGAAGGCCATCCAGGCTCTCAACGGGATGCCTCCACAACTCGATGTGATGCAGCCTCCAGATCTACCCTTCTTGCTCGCCGGGGTCGACATCGCGAACTCAATTCGCAAGGAAGATTTCCACGAGCAGGTGGCAAGGTACTGCGCCGCGATCTTCCTCTACGAGAATGTCCACTATGCCCCGGCCCCTCTCGAGTTCTGCCAGCCGTTCATCACACAACCCACGTATCGCTGCAAAGATTGCGGCAAGATGGCCTCGGCTCTTCCTCCCTTCGATGGTCTTTGCTCATCATGCGCAGGTCATTTCGACAAGCCCATGACTCTGGACTTCAAGCCAGACCAAGCGAAGCTCGACAAGGGTTTCGGGCGCAACATCGCTCTCGGAGTCACCTACGATCCGGCTCCGGTTAAAGCTAGCTTCGAGGCGTTCGACAAGATGGATGCTCAGAAGCTCTCCACTGTGACTTGGGAGAGCTCGGAAGAAATACAAGCCGCCAAACTCATCACGGCGGTAGATTTCAAGAACTTCCGCACCCAGCAACTCAAAGAACAACTTGGGTCGCTACGTGGGTGGTTGGAGATGGCATGAACTCGATCACCATTCGAGCCTTTCGCGATGAGCTCACTAAACTCGCGATACTTGGCTACGTAGGTAAGGCGATTCGAACTGGATGGGAAGGACCAGATCCAAATACTCCTCATGGTACGGCTATGCTGGCTGCCGACCCAGAGCTCAAACAGCAATGGATGGGTCATGGCATCAATCCAGAGACCTATGCGAAGTTACCTAAGAAATATAAGGTCATGGAAAACATTACGACTCTTGGAGGCCTTACGGGTCCGGATCGTACAGGTAAAAGGCCGTTCCTGAAAAAGGGTTTACCCGTCGGTGCGAAATCTATGATGGCTCTGACCACCGCCGCCATGCTTCCAAGTGTTTTGAGAAAAGAAGATCCTACGGGTCAAGAACGCTCTAGAGCGGAGCGAGCTGCGGGTCTAGTCGGCTCAACTGTGGGTGGTCTTTTCGGAGTCGGATCTTTATTGGGTAGTGGTAAGATGGGACCGATGGGTTCAAACGTAGTAGGTGGTATGGGAGGGAGTATGCTGGGTGAGAGGCTCTTCACAGCTCCCTGGCGACATCGACGCAAGGTGAAGGCGATGCAAGAGCAGAGAGCCGCTATGAGTGCTCCAGGATACCCACAGTACCAAGGGCAGTACCAAGGTGAGGTAGCCCAGTGACATTAGGCCCTACTGATGGCCTCGGTCTCGGAGGTGGAGTTTCTCGCTTCGACGACTACCACGGAAGAACTGAGGGAGGTCTCTACCACGGGGCTCTAAGGTACCCATCCCCGTTCTTTGATATTGGTCACACGTACCTCCCCACCAGCGTCTCTCAGATGCTTCGGTGGTGCAGATACTATTTTCTTGTCAACCCGCTCATCAACGCCGTCACCTACAAGATGGCAGAGTACCCCATCACCCCGATTATCTTCGATGAAGAAGACATCAAGATCCGGGAGAGGTGGGAGGATATCGCCGACAACCAGCTCAAGATCCGCACCTTCCAGATCGAGGTCGGTCTTGACTACTTCGCCTACGGCAACGCGTTCGTCACCATCCATTTCCCGTTCAAGAAGTACCTCTGTTGCCCTGTCTGTAAGAACGAGGTCGAGATCCAAAAAGCGGCCTACAAGTTCCGTAACCTCAAGTACTACTTCGCCTGTGACAAGTGCCAGACCACTAGTGAGGCACAGGTCAAGGACATCAACATCAAAGATCTGAAGGGCATCCGTTTAGTTCGTTGGAACCCTGAGTACATCAAGATCGAGCACAACGAGGTCACGGGAGAGTCCGACTACTTCTTCGAGATTCCCACGCCCGTCAAAAACGACATCACGATGGGCAAGAAGCACATTGTCGAGAAGATCCCCGACGTCTTCATAGAAGCACTCCGAAAACAGAGAACTCTCTGTTTCACCGCCGACAACATGTTCCACCTGAAGCGGCCTACCATCGCTCAGAAGGACATGGGCTGGGGAATGCCGCTGATCCTCCCAGTTCTGAAGGATACCTACTACCTCCAGATTCTCCGGAAGGCGCAAGAGGCCATAGCCCAGCAGCACATCGTCCCTCTGCGCATCCTCTTCCCACAGGCTGGGAGCGCTTCAGCCGATCCGTATTCGACCACAGACCTCGGCATGTGGCGCAAGCGTATCGAGGCCGAGATCCAAAAGTGGCGGTCGGACCCGAACTACATCCCCATCCTCCCGCTGCCCATCGGCAACGAGACCATCGGAGGAGAGGGCAAGGCACTTATGCTTCATCAGGAGATGCGCGCCTGGTCAGAGCAGATCGTCGCTGGCATGCACGTCCCCATCGAGTTCGTCTTCGGTGGGATGCAGTACTGTAATAGTGCGGACACGCTGGTTCATACATCACATGGCCTGGAAGAGCTCGAAGAGTTCACCCCGTCTTCAGAGGGGCGGG